>Ga0131853_10004616_pt1 | contig 24699 bp, 12 predicted proteins | sample TergutLab28metaG_FD_92764 | JGI IMG/M metagenome (GOLD analysis project Ga0131853, IMG submission 92764) | Labiotermes labralis P1 segment gut microbial communities from Petit-Saut dam, French Guiana - Lab288 P1 (version 2) (version 2) | ecosystem: Host-associated > Arthropoda: Insects >...
AACACTGTAACATCTCCCTCTTCACACACTGGCTTGGGCATGTGTGTGTGTACCATTTGTCTGTAGTTTCAATACCTAAGGCTTTGCATATTGAGTAGTGCAAATGTGTACAAACTTTATCGTTTATTATTATTATTATTATTATTGCTGTTGTTATTGGTGGTGGTGGTGGTGGTGGCGGTGGTGTGGTGTTGTTGTTGGCGGTGGTGGTGGTGGTGGTGGTATGTTTTTGTTGGTGGCGGTGGTGGTGGTGTGTTGTTGTTGTTGTTGTTGTTGGTGGTGGTGGTGGTGGTGGTGGTAGTGGTGATGAAGAGGGGTAGGAGGAGGAACGGAGTTGGGTAGTGTTTTTAGAAATGTTAGTAGGCGTGGGTTCAATACGACAAGTAAATTTCACCCAAGAGACGTGATTCTTCTGCTTGCGAACACGTCCACACCAGATATGATGCCCGCCTAGTTACCTATACAGTGGGCCCAGGAAGTAAAACGAGAGTATGGCTAAACTGACGATTCATCTCCAAATAGCACCGAGGTCTAGAATTCGTAGCGGTCATATTCAGCACAGCGGTACGTTTAATTTTGTGTTGGATGTAACTTTGCTTAAATGAGCTCTAACACGATAAATCACTGTTATTCACAATAGGCTAAATACGTCTTCTGTCTTCCAGAAATTAAGGGTTATTTCCGCCGCCACATTGAAACTAAAATGCGTTGCGTATTTTGAATGAAATGCTGTTGGTGTGCGACAGGCCAGCAAATTAATGGATTAATTAATTGCCACTTGTCAGTACGCATCGTGTGTATGAGGAAATCAGAAGCTTTCGTCATGACAGCTTACGTTTCCTATACGCATCGCATAATGTCTTTCGCCATGATAAACTGCACGGTACCGATCACCACACTGCCACCTGTCTTTATACAAGTGTGCTCCAAAGGTACTGAATTCATTTTTATCCCTCTTTCCTGTTATACGGAATACGTATATGATGTACGTGTTGTCGGTGTTTAGCGTCTGTCTCACATAGGCCTAATAACTTGGAACCAACATAAGGATTTCCATGAGATGTAGCAATAAATATCACGTGAGTAGTGGCTACGTCCCATATATACGTATTACGTCTTACCATCAATAACATCAATTAAGCGGCAGTTCAAACTTGTGACGGTGTAACGACATTAGCAGCTGGTAGTTTAGGTTCGTATGTTTTTAGATACCTGTGGAATTTCTAAGACCAGTTTTTTGTAACATGTAAAATAACTTTTCAGCAACGTAAAATTTACGGATAGCGCTCTTTTTTTTCGGTAATAAAAGAAATATTGGAGCCAAGCACGTGAAGTTTTGTATGGAGATAGTTTTACGAATTCTGCATTCCGTATTTTTACATGTTAACTATCGCATTCATTCGTCGATGCGAGACTTTGACGTTTCTTCGGACAGAATGCAGTTACTCTATACACAAAGGAGCCGGCATAAAGCAGTCGGTATAGTACCTAGGCTATGGGCTGGAAGACCCATATTTCAGTTCCTGAGGGTTGGGGGTCAAGAGATTCTCATCTCCCCATTACGTCCAGGCACGACCCGGGATCCATCGAGCCGTCTGTTCAGTGTTTAGCCCTGTAATAAAGGGACCGAAATGTGAAGCTGGCCACTCACCCTCCATCTAGTGCAGAGGTTAAGAATGGGTGGAGCTGTACCTCCTCTCCTCCTCCAGGCCTTCATGGCATGCATAAAGAAAACTACGCCTCTATTTTGCCTTTACTGTTCCACTTGGAAGACCCATACGTAGGTAGGAGGATAATACTAAAATGGATCTTCAAGAAGATGAAAGTGGGGTATGGGCTGGATTGATATGGCTCAGAATAACGACAGGTGGCGGGCTCTTGTCAATGCGCCAACGAGCCTTCGGTTTCCATAAAATGTGGAGAATTTTTGACTAGCTGAGGACCTGTTAGACAGAAGGACTCTACTACATGCAGGTAATTAGTTAATTAGTTAGATGTGTAGTTAGTTACCTTTACTGTTGATACAGAAACCAGTCACTAAACGTATTAATTTATAATTCATGCTAATTGAACTATAGATAGTGAAGCACTCCAAGGTAATCGGGTGTCATGTATTATTCCTGTATCGTATTTTTAAATTTACACTGCAGTATACTCTATTGTGCAATTCACGTTAATTTTCTGCCTACATACGACTATACACCATACAAAAACTGCTGCCATCACATTTGGATCATTAAAGCGTCATCGTTGTGTAATTTAAAATGACGCGTGACAAAATTGCTGTGATAAAGAGGCTGAGAATGATAACTATACTATGGCCTGATACGACTGTTTACACGTAAAGATAAAATTAAAGACAAAATATATCCCTGTGCACGCCACTAAGGCGTATAAGGAGTGGTGGTTTAGCTCCAATCATTTATAAACTCGGCACTCTATGGAATTTAGTGGACAGGTTGCCTCAGAAAATTTACCCACTGTAATCACTGAATAGGAGGCTCGGTGGGACACAGGTCCTGTCTGGAGTCTTTGAAGAAGAGAAAAATTTCTTACCCCTGCTGAAAGTAATACCGCTATTCCCCCCGACCTAACCTAACTACTACACTAACTCCAGACTGCAACAGGAAGACAAGTAATTTTTCTCGTTATTTTTAACGCCAATTTAGTCACTTTCATGTGTTCTTTTCAAACATACACCACGTTGAAGTTTCGAATCTTGTGTGACATTACCCTTTGTCGTTTGATAAACGGTTTCCGGAGTTTCGAGTTCACTGCGATACTTTGAAATGCCGGGAGCTGTTTACCCAACAGACTAGACTGTTGTACAGTCGTGATGTAGGTAGTACGCTCCTTCAAAACATAGAAAACTACTTACCGAACAACGTGGCTTAAATCTCACAAGACTTTAATCTTAAGCAACAACTTTGTGAGACCTTCAAACCTCATTTTGCGCTCGTAATTCCCAAGCGTAATGAAACGAATGAAGAAAATACACAGACCTTGCATGATAGAGACTAACTTACTTTAGAACTACTGTAATTTAAAGGACAGCTTATTGTGAAATTGTGAAATCATTGTCATTTATGCACTAATTCATTAAAACTGCTACTTTTTAGTCGAGAGTAAAATTCGCTTTCCATTTTCTAGGAATCCAAGTGAAACCGTACACTACATGTTTATGGCACCGTATATGCATCAGCCACTACTGTAAAATTAGCTGACGTGACTGACCCTCAGTAAGTTCTAGACTAAATCCCGCAGATGCTACCCTGAGGAATGGCAGACAAATTATTTTTCTGCCTAGTTTTCCGGCATTTGCCTTGACAGGGTAGGTGAAACCAAAAAATAACTGTTAGAACAGCCGCCGGCATTCGACAAAGTTCCTTCTTGTACTATGAAAGTCTGTCTCTACCACTGAGTTACTCCTGCAGACTCTCTGTCTAATGAACGTTAAGGATGTAGTGAGACGAAATTCTGATTTGTTTCGGGAGGCATCCGGTTAGTAAATCGCCCAGCTGGACGAATCTTTGAGGTGTTTCGCTCACAAATCACAGGAAAACAACCTAAAGAAATCACAGTTTTGAGGAACCTGACAATTTGTTACAGGGTGCACAACAGTGCGCCATTGGATCCCATGCTGGGCCAGCTGAATCCATTTTCTTCTTTCCCAACCCGTTGTGGTTTCAAAACTAAAAAATTTTGTATAAATTTCTTGTTTCCCTTAAAATTCCTACCTTTTGTTCTGTCACATATGAGGATTGATACCCCTAAGTGGAACAATCCATCGTGTACGTTCCTGGTTCTTGAATCGGAGACCTTGGGATTGTAAAGTCAGCACGTTTTCCTAAACCAACAGCTAACTTCAATATGCGAAGTTCTTTTGGAGTAGATGACAAACGCTCAGCCAAGGAGTTCTCCGCCTTCAGTATAACTCGTTAGCGCTTTCACAAGAACCTATAACTTGCCCCAATCATGCTGCCATACTTGCTGCATTCCCCGCCCATCTCATCCACATTGATTTGACCACCCAAATAATATTTGGTAAGTAGTACAAGCCATGCGTCTCGTCACTATGCAGTTTTCTCTAGCCGTTGTTACTGCCTCCCGCTTAAGCCAAAACACCCTCCAGTATCCTCCTTAACACCCTATTCTAGAACACCCTCAACTATGTTCTTCCCCTACTGTGAGAGACCAGGATTCATATTCATACGAATCACCAGGCACATTTATATTTCTGTATGTTGTAATTTGCATCTGTTTGGATAGCAAAGAGGAAGAGAGCAGATTCTGGACCGAATGTTAGCTGAAGTTCCCTGAATTTAATCTACACGAGCTGCGGGCAATAAATGAAACATCTTCTGTACTCTTACAAAGCCAATTTATAATGTACATTCCAAAGTATAAGCGTCAAAAAATTGTGTTCATATTTACAGGTATCCTACCGATTAAAAATTTCTGTTTACAATTTAAACAGAAGTGGATGACATGGGCGAGTTACGTAGCCACGTAGTACGAAGTGCTCACAACACTCTTGTTGGTAAATTTAGCAACTTTAAAGGAAGTATTCGAATTCTAAGTTTGTTATCTCCCAGAGTCTGCCTTTATTACATCAAGCCACCCGAGCTAACTAACTGCCTAATTATCTCCCGAGTTACCTAAATACCTGATTATCCACTCTCAGGGACTGGAATCCCAGCGATCCGTGAAACACCAATAATTGTTGCGAGGAAGACGCTGTCGTCATCCGAAAGACAGCAAACGCGTTGAAAGTGTGTCATTAACATGAAATGGAAAGAAGTAGAAACGTAATGAACAATGTTCGTATGGCTTCATGCTTGCAGAAAGATTATCAAGTGAAAACACATTGCACTGTTGACACAGTAGAAGAGAGAGTATCCGTTGCTGTGAAACATCTGTGTACCGTAATATGATGGTCTTCAGTGGGGTTTCAGCTCCGTTTAGTGGTTAAGTATTCCAGTGTTTCGGCGGAACGTAATGACTCCGTCTTCAGTGTGACTGGTTTCAAGTGGATGCTCACGTAATACGGAGGAAGGAATGGTTTGAAGGATCTGGGCCACTCAGAGCCTCCCCCCATATATTCTATATGCCTAACCGACAAATTTCTTCCTTCCGTGTCACTTCCAGCATTGACCTGAAGTGGTTGCCACCCCGAATATGTAAGCAACACCGGTCACCGAAACGTCGGAACATTTAACTACAACACTGCGCAGACCCAAAAGAAGACCATCATTATACCAATAATTTCGGCAAAAGCCTTATAACTTACATCTGATCTGTATAATTAAATTGTTATTGTGCTCTTAACCTTTCTCAGCTACCACGGATTTGAAGCTAGAAAGCTGTTTTCCGCCTCTTGATGCAACTGGCCCTCCTGCCAGTTCAGTGCAGTTCATAATTAATTCACTAAAGCATAAAGAAGACAAGACGACATAAACACTGCGTAACAATCCTGGCAAGTCAGTTATGCCCTTCACTTCAGATTTCAGACATTTCTGTTTCTGAATTTTATGTAAGGCTCATGTACCAGGTTCATTTGACACAACACACGTGTGTTTCACTTTTCTCTACACCTTTTGTTTGTAAACACTTTTCGCTGCAACTAATGTTTGGAGATTTATGCTGGAGATCAAAGTAGAGATGCATGTGAAATGTATGTTGTCAGGCTTTAACGAAAAATGAAATGTACTGACTTTTAGTCGGTCTTCCCAATACAAAATTTCATAAAAATTTGTTGAGCAGTTCTGAAGTTGTTGCGTGAGGGCATGTAGACAGACAGACAAACAGACAGAGAGATATAGCGAAGCTAACAGTCTCGTTTTTTAGCTGAAATACGAAAGTGTCAAACACGTGGAATTCTTTATAAGTCGCGATGTCCAGTCCAAGCTAGCAGTAGCCTTAGATCGCGCAACCGCCTTGTAATCTTCATTGTCGTCAATAACAGTAGGCCTAGCAGCAGTTAGTATTAGTATTAGTAGTAACTGCAAAAGTGATAGTACTAGTAGTGGTGGTGGTGGTGGTAATCTGTTTATGTTGTTCTTGCTGCTACGGAAGTTCTTTTAAGGTTACTGGCAGACCTCACGAACTTGGATGAATTGTATTAGAGATTTCACTGGTTCGCCTGTCGCCTTAGATGTGGGAAACTTGCTAAGTCTTTCCGCTTTGCCTCCAGATGATTTCCGGACAATAGGCCTACCTTGATATAACCAGGGCCGCTTCATCCACAGTCTATTCCGTTTTATCTTACTTAATCATCTCACCTTCTATTGAATCTGACCTCAACAGCTGATAGAAAGGCGCACTGCAGAAACGCTGAAAGCAGGTCAGTTCATGCCACCAGAAAAATCCATTTGTTCTATTCTGATATCGTATTGGTCTAAACGACCAAGGATTTTACACGTACAGCCGTCACCCCAACTGGGGACTGCAAAGTGAAGGAATTGTCCCGTTGTTTTGGGCGCTGGCAGTCAACAGCTCGGAAACCGCGCCGGGTCTTATTGTTAGTATTTAGTAAGCTTCATCCTATCGGTAGGTATATTAAGTTATCTTCACGTGACTCATCCCGTTGTGTGAGTTTGTGATAAACCAACAAATATATCAGTCAAACAAAACCAATATTTTGATGTAAAACCAGCATCTACATGTTTCGACTTTTAGCAAGCCATCATCAGGCTGTAGAAGAACATAAAAATGTGTAAATTTAAAGGGCCTACACAAAACTATTCAGTGATGAGACCTCGAACTTGTTACATTTTTTTATTTTTGACCGTCAGTCATAAATAGTGATGATTTACCGCGAGTAAAAGCTTCACGCCATGGAAGATTTAAGGGTATATGAAGGTAAAACTCTGGTCTTTCTGACATCAAATTACATTGGATGATGAAATGTTGTGGCTCGTATTTGGCAGATATAAGGTCAAAACTCGGAACTGTTGCTTCAACTGAGGTTTACTGTGGGTTTCCTGAGTCTTTCCTGTATGAAAATGGGATACGACCTTAACATGAACCACAGGCCGTTTCAATTTCAGTTCATCATTCACAATCATCCTGTCATTCGACGGCACATAAGTGATGTAGATAGTGATGTGCCATAAGAGCATGTATGTAAGTGGACAGTAAAAAAAAACAGCAAAAATTCCAAATTACGTGGCTCAGTTATTCAATGAATTCGCCTAATTTGCCACGGGTTAGGCCTGTAAGTCATGTACCCCGGAAGTAAAGACAGCATTCGTTTTACACGTTCTTTGCACAAACTGCATGAAATGAAAGAATACTTGAGAAATATGTCTGTCTGTCAGCATAATTTCTAATTTCTTGTCCGACTTCGATTAAATTGCTTTAGATAGTCCACACAAAATGCTGCACAACGAATTTAATTTTATTAGACATTTTTCATATATGGGGCATACTTCGCCTACACTTCAAATAGAATGTCACGCCTTTTCTCAGAAACCGCTTTTCTTACAAAAAGCGACATCTAGTCTTGTTAGGTTTGAAGTGTTTTTCGGTATGGTGAATATTATAATGAACGAAAAGTAAAGCAATATCCATACAGGCACTGAAGGTTCCAGGAGGCTGAAGCTCCCAGATTTCAGAACAACCGGTCCCGGTTGCCTTTACCCCCAGAAAATATTTCTGATACTCATTTCTGTTAGATGCTGAGTTGACCGGAAAGATTAAGTCAATAAAAAATTCCAATGACACAAGCGACTTTCTGGTTTGTAGCGCCGTGCTTCAACCAACTACACCAGTACGTGGAATAGGAGGGAAAATACTTTTGGACTCCAGTTACAATTAAGAGATTTGCAGCATTACGTTTGTATGTTTATAGTTGTAGAAATGATTCTTGGTCTCCGTTTTTTTTTTATTTTTTGTCTAAATATTATAGTCATACATCTTTGTGTTTTAAGTACCCTAGTAATTATTTTCGATAATTTAAGTAAGCTGTGTTTAACTTACAGTCCTAATAAATTTTGTGTGATGGAGAACGTAGGCTTATATGATATTCAGTTTGCATCTTAGAACGAAGTGTGACAGGATTTAGCAAACCCCCCCGTAAAGGCGAATGTGTAATCAGTTCTTCCCATTTTACAGATAGCCTACACGAGAGTGAAGACAATGATATTACACGTTTTGAAAGAGAAATGAGTTTTGATTTGCTCTGAAATGTTCATCTGCCGTAAATGAATGGATATGAAGACTGAGCGTCGCGTTTGTTTGGTCAGGAATCCTGTTTCCTGTTAGGAAGACGTGGGTTCAAATCTGGACCCGAAGATATTCTATCCCCCCCCCCCACCTCCAAGGCAAATTCGAGGTAACACTTTATATTAGATCATTACTGCTGCCTTCCACACCCTCTCCAGTTTCTTATTCATTAATCATCCCATATTTCGACACCAAAATTTTTAGTAATTAAATACGTCATTCAATACACCAAACTGTATAATCCCACGAACAGTCTCTATCGTTGTATAGCAGTCAGAGTTGCGCGGTAGTTGTGAATGGTACTTCAAGTTGCCAGCAACGAACGGAAGCTCAAGACAGCTATATTTCAGGAGGCGCTGCAGTTTCTCCAGAAGTCGAAATTGAGTTATTGTGAATCTTTGCTGAACTCGCGATGTTAAGTTTTCCTCAAGAACTGTTGTGTACAAAACTTGAAACCCTAGCAGTGGAGGGGAAGTGTCAAATCATCCCATTGGCAATTTAACGGGCCTCGGTCTCGTATTATTAAATAATATGAAGTTCCAACCAACTCTGTAGAATAAAAACAACTTTCTGGTGAAATACATACCATCTAGTTGCGTTTGCTCTTGGTAAGATAAACACGTATAAAACATTTTTAAATCCTACTGTATATTTGATTCTGAGTAGGGCTTACACATATCTTTTCAAAGTGTATTCTTACGTGTACTCGTTTTCCTTGATGTTCACATATTGCAGATAGACATGTCTATTGCACAGCTTGTGCCGCTACACGTAACTGCATCGTCATAAGTAACGTGATCTTTTATCTCCTTAAATGTACACACAGTTGGAAAGCATTCAAATAACAATCCCTGTGTTCATGTACCTACATTTTCATAATGTATACAAGTCTTTTATGAGATGAATTTTACACAGAAACTCAAACACATGAATTTAGTTTCGTATAAAATTGGCGTTATATTGGACAGATTCGAAATTAAATTAAATCTTCTCATCACATTTCAAAGAGTAGACTTCCAATACCATCATATTTCAGGATCCTTTCATGAATATCGGACATGAAATATGTGGCAGAAAGACAGAATGAAATGACCTCCCTTTCATGGCTTCATTTAGTGCACTTCGTACAAATGCAGGTAAAAATATTCCGCGGCTTGTCACTGAAGACTTTTGATGTCATGTGGTTCAAACACGGGGTCATTCACAACTGTAGTAAAACTATGACGTGCGGTATTTTGACCCTCGTTCTACACATACACTCATGTTTGCAACCCACCGCATCGATCTGTGTCGATCGCCTGGGACAGAACTCGATGCGGTGTGCAGGCGTGCCCTACTTATACATAGATTACAAGAGCCGTGACGACTGTGCCAGGCCATCATTTTGCTACAACCTGAAGTGCAAGGGAACTGGCTCGTCTGACTATAAATGTAATGAAGTTCGTGCATGTGTCAGACTTGCCGGCAAAAGGGCATCGGAGGAGAGTGGCGGTAATGACTTCTTCACAGTCATTTTATTATAGCGCCATAATGTCCATCATATCCATTGTAATTTCAGGTACTTTTCATTTTGTCGCTTATTATGACAAGTAGTGATTTTATGCAGACTTCGTGGCTTATGTGAGAATGATCGTTTCACTACTAAAAACAGGAAAAGAACAACGCACTTTTCGTTATCCGAGAGGTAAACAAACAATGATTTCCGAGAAGAAATTACAAAGCTTCTGCATATATTTATAATCTGTTGTATTAGTGTTATTATTTTTTACTTCATCATAGTTGTGGATTAATTTTACTTAACCAGATTCTGTAGAGACTTTGTATTAAATTTGTTGTTTATATTTTCAAATTTCGCATCATTTCATGTTTGTAATTGTGAATTTACGAACAGTATTTTATATAATAATAATAATAATATAAACAGCCAACTAGATGCTACGATAATAATTTTATTAATAATTATTTTGCATCTAGTTGGCTGTTTATATTATTGTAGCAGTGATGCACGGTCACACAAACATAAAAAAAAGTATTTCATATATATAGCTGTAGGTATGTGTGTGATCTATCTCCATACCAGACTTGACATTCGTACCATCAGTCTTTCTTTTGGTTATCGCTACAGACTAAAGGCAACATAAAATGTTGGCGAGCCGTGATGCTACTGTTCCACATTATACAAATATATTACCTCAACGTACGTTTTACGTTTTAAAACCTCTTACCATACAGCATTTCGAAAGCCTGAAGTTAGCGGCGCTAGTGTACCTCTTGCTCCTCAAAGTTTCGTCTGTCCGCTAAGTTATTCAGTTATTCGTTGTTGTGAATTCAGTCGTACGGCTTTGTCGTGTTTACAGTGGCATATCGCTATTACGAAATCCGTGAAAATCGATCGGCTGGTTTAGAGGCTGAAAGGGTTGGACACACACACACATTTATCCATTTTATTTTTAAAAATCTGTTTTTTTTTCTGCTATTGATATTTCTGTTGCTTGTTTTCCAGTGTAAAATCTGCGTGCAGAATGATAAAGAAAATGTGATTGGCAATTTGCACTAACAGCTGTTTTGATATGAGAAAAGTAATTTAATGTAAAGACGGTTAACATGGTCATTGCAAGCTAGTTAGGCTCACGCAATTTGTTGATTATTTCACCTTTTAGTTTGTCACGGCGGTGGCTATGAATATATTGATTTCTGGGCAGTGAGGAGTTGTCTGGTAGGTAGGTACCGACGTTTCAAAAGAACCTGCTGTCCGCATCGTCAGGCCTAGCCCGGTGAATAAGGCAGCAGGTTCCTTTGAGAAGTCTGTACAGTACGTATCTACCGCGATACACCGCAGCACGTCCCAAAAGGAAACTATGTTTATTGTTCATCTGCTCTTTTATTCAGTGGTAGAATGCTCATTCATCTTTTCCGCAGCGTTTATATGGGGTGTGCTATTGTTTTTCAGTTCTTCGAAGTGTTTACATATCCTTGTTCTTGTTTCAAGGATCATCAAATGTCAGCAAACAAAAAACAAAAACAAACAAAAAAAAAGACATTTAGGCGTGGTCTGTACAAAATTTGTGCGCAGTGTATTTTTGCGGACAGCAAGAATTAGCAGGATTGATGTTATAGTTGTCCTGTGCTTAATTAAGCACTATGCCATTAATAACGTTTGGAGAGTGGAGTTATATCTCCACGTCCCAGCCTCTCAACACACGCGGGTAGAGCCCTTGATACCCATTAGATAGGAGGCTGGGTGGCCCCTCATGCCAATGTGGACGTTATGGGAACAAAGAAATCTGACCCTCTCTGAAGCGATTAGGTTTTTATGGGGGGGGGAGGGTATTAATCAAGTAGGAGATGTGACTACTCAAGTATTGTATTAATTGTACTTTAGCTTTCCCTTACCAGGCATAGCTCAACGGTATTGTCACTTATTAAAATATATGCTTGGGATTGAGACTGTGGCTTCTGGATATGCTGCCACTAACAGGCTCATGGTCCGTCCATCAGATGATAACGTAAATGAAGAGGAACAAAACGTGAAAAATGAGAACTGGCAGGATAAAACAGAAGTGCTTGCAGAAAAATCTGCCCCGTGCCACTTTGTGTACCCCGCCTCTCACGGGGACTGACCTGGTATCGAACTGGGTCTTTGCGGTGAGAATCCGGCGACCGACCACGTGAGCCATGACACGGCCATTCTTTGGTCATCATTTTTCTAATGCTGTATCCCGTGGTCACGAGAAAAACCCGGCTGTATTTTTCAAATTCCATCGATTTTCTGAGTAAAAAGACATACCGTCACCTTGTTTTTGCTACTTCAGTGTTAGTAACAACGCAGTTCCCCAGTAATTCACGTCACTATTGAGACATTCTTCGTGTATGGACGGAAGCACATGTTATTCTACAAAAGAAACTTTACGAATGGCATTGACAACGTAAAATTACGTTGAAAATCCGGTCAAATTCATTGCAGCGCATATTTACAGCTAAACATCGTGCCTACTAGCGTACGCCTTAGGCCTTACGACAGACAGGAGGACAAAAAATACATTTTCTTTTTTTCAAGGTCCGCTGCTTTCTTCTGGTTGTATCAGCAATTTATGTGCCTGCACGTAATGCAGCAGGTGCCGAATGAATTTGTTCGCGGAAACCTTTTGGTCTTCAATTGTATTTGCAAAACTCACTCGAAGAAACCACGTGGCACAAAATAGAATACAATTATTTTTTACTGTACACGTAAAAACACATGAATATACAATACTTCTTATTGTTAATAATAACAGTCATTACAACGTTACGCTATGTTGTAGATTCGTATATTGGTAACACTTGTCAATTTGAATGAGTGACAAGTTACTACATGCTAACTGAATGGCATCTGAATCTGCGGCCTATACACTTAACATACATAATCACGAGGCAGTATTAAGATAGTGATAAATGTCTTCAGGCTAATGTAGTCGCGCTCTTCTTCTTGTTATATTAACACAACTACCTGAACTCTGCTTATTAGCCCTCGGACGAAGTGTAAAATGCTAAGCCACCTACACAAGAATTCATAACCTTGTCTCCTGGTCGAGTTGTTTATCATCCCACCCTCAAGGCTGATTTCTTAACGATTTCCCTGGCATAATTACTTCGATAGTAATTTCAAAACAAGTCAAATCTTGCAATCACTCATGCTTTTATGCATTAGCATTTAACGATACTTGGTAACTACGTATTTGCAAAACATGTGAGTCAAAATATATTAAGAAGGCCAAAGAGTTTTTTGACGCGGGCAAAGTGAGGGATTAATTCTCCCGAACTTGCCTTTCGAGTGTGCATGGACCAGTTTTCTAAACGGTGCACGCAGTTTCTCGCTGTATTGGTAAATCATTGTTAGTATTTGGCTTACACAGTATATTCAAGCGGTCTCTTAAGGATTCTATTAAATTCGATGGCGACGAGAGCTTTAAAACCTACATTAATCATATCGAATACATTTTGGAATATATGTCATGGATACTGATTGGGAATAGACCCGATACTTCATGTCATGTATAAACATTTTCAAAGATGAATCGGTTTTGATAACTTCATGTAAATTTAATTTGGAAAAGGAGAACAGACCATTCAGAAGAAGCAGATATGGGTAGAGGGATAATATTAAAATGTACTCTCAAGAAAAAGGGCGAGAGCGTGTGACCTGGATTTATTTGGCTTAGAGCAGGAACTAGTGGTGAAATTTTTTTAACATGTCATTGATTTTCCAATTCTATAAAGAGCGGAGAGTTTCTTGATAAACTGATGGGCTGCTAGCCTCCCAAAAATTAATCAGCTCCGTCGAGTTAGTTCAACTTAGAAAGCATATCAAGCAGTAGTTGACAGATAGCCGCGAAAATTCTATTCATTCGAAAAGCTCATTAGATAAACCAAGAAGTACTTAAATTAATAAACTATGTACTTCATTATTGAGTAAATTAGCCTGTCACTCTTGGATGACATCATCCCATTGTGTACAATTAGCAAGTCAGTTTAGGTTAGACAATCAGTAATGTAGTGTCTGAGAGTCAATAGCATGCAGCAAAGTAAATCAGTTATATAATTCAGTTAGTTTATTTAATTAATGAATAATTCAGTCAGTTGATCCGTAGGCAACAGGTTAGTTAGTTTAGTCAGTCATTCGATTACTGAGTTGTATTAAGCTCAGAAAAAATAATACGGTTATATATCTAGTCTAGAGTATTTATCACCAGCTCCACGCGCTCCAGTGCCCCAGTTTGCACCACACAAGAAGACAGCAACCAGTCGACAGGGCTGAAGAAAGTACCTCCCGCACGCTGTCTACCGGCTGACTTAACCTACTTTCTATTTCCCCATCCCTTGTCTCCAAATTTGGCGAAGATGACTTAGGGGGAAAGTTTTACGAATCAACAGTTTATTAAAATTCTACTCTCAGAATGGAAAGTACAACACAACGTCACACCCACATCGTAAGAAACCGAAGGGTGGTCAACCTGGGGTGTGTCTTTAGGAGGATAATGTGGATTCAGTATTATATTACAGAGTTGCTTTCTTTTATTTTCTCTTAACCCTTTCTTACTTTCTTCTTATCCACCCGACTTTCTATTTTTACGCTCGTCCTTTTGCGTTTGTTTTTTGTACATTTACCCTACATTTTGTTCATCTTGTAGTTTGATTTCCTGCACTGTTTATTGGTTTGTCTGTCTTTGCTTCGTCCTGTCTTTCGGTAAATAATCTAGAATTGTTTAGAAAATTAACTATTTCAAAATGTGTTCGAAATTTCGGGCAGGTTACGATTAAGGGTCGTAGCGAAAAGCAGATATGTGGCGATAACAAAAGCGTAGAAGAAATATCAGTCATCTTACAAGAATGTCAGTCTCTCGACCACAGTGTTCGCTTGGCCTAAAGGAGTGTGCATACTTACCTCCTACGTTAACTGTGTTTAGTCCAAAGAAATTCTGAGATAACGATCACTTAAAAAGGTGTCAATGAGGCACAACATAGGAGAAGAAGAAGAAAGTTGTAAAAATCAGTAAATTATTTTGCAGTGAAAAATAATTTTAAAAAATTTTCAAAAACAAATACTTCGAATGACATTAAGACCGCGACTGAAAGTGGTGATGAATTACGCCCTGAACTAGAAGGGGTATATAGAGAATTCCTTTACGGCAAATAATTCAAGTTCTTATCTGCATGGCTCTTAGAACATGGGATCTCGCACAATTTGTCGAAGGATTTTCAACGTCTAGCAATAAATCGTTTGCAGTAGCCGACGACTGAACATCACATTAAACTTCAGAAACTCCTTTTACTCCATAGTTTAAAGCTTACAGTAGTCGCAGACGACTGTCGTTATATATGAGATTTCAATACGTTTATAACTTTTACAGCATCTGGTAATCTTAAATAACTTACATATTTAACTCGATAACTACTGGTCAAGGAAAGTAATAGTTTCAGGGACTTCCTTAGCTAAAATTTAACTACGTAAAACTGGTTCCCTAAACAACAACTATTTCTGTTTTCTAAACAAATCCACTAACTTCTAGAGTACGGGAAATATCTTCATCTGTTGAGAGTTTTTCAAGCGGAGACTGTTCATCGCCGCCTTCATGAAACTATATTTCACAGTTCTATGAAGAAAATTCAGTCTATTCCGTACCTTGACACTCGTGGACACATTTGAATATTATCGTCCCATGAATGTCGCTTGAGCGTTTAGCACTTCTGCTTGTGTTCGTGAATCCCTGGGTCTCATATCAGCCCGGGAAACAGCTTTTTTGCCTAGGGATTTGCTTGTAGTTATATTTGTCGTTATTTTATGGCGCTGTCAGTAGCTCAGATTACGTGACGTTGAATGGTAGGATGATAACGAGTACCAAGCTGTGGAAAACATGGAAGGAAGCGGCCCTCGTCTAATGTGAAGCAAATTCCAGGATTTGCTTCGATAAAATGAGAAAAATAATGAAAATCTGCAGTAAGGATAATCTGTGTTACAGTGGAGATTGGAAGTTTTCCTTCCCTTTTTCCCTGTCCCCTCAACCAAATGCCGGTATAGTTCTACACCAAATTAGGTCACGTCCGCTTTGTTTTACATTCTTTCTTATTCATTTTTTCACTAATCACGTTGACATGTTGTAACAAATTTCGTCACAATTCACTGGACGGTGTGCAAGGCATGCTTTCATAGATTTCGTGCAATTAGGCAGCAGTCATTAAAATGACAATATTGCGGCAACGAAGAATGAAACTGGATGTAAAATTTAAATTTGATGCATGTTTGTCCGTGCATCGTAGTATAAGCGTAGAGAAGAAAACCAACTAGATGCTACTGAATGCTTTATTGCACTTATAATCTGCTCAACATGTTTCGGGCATATAAGTGCCCGAAATATGTTGAGCAGATTATAAGTGCAATAAAGCATTCAGTAGCATCTAGTTGGTTTTCTTCTCTACACTTATGTAAAATTTAATTAATGTATAACATAAATATTCAAGCCTAAATCTATCACAACTGAAGGGGAGTGCAGGAACACAGCTGTGTTCAAAACGCACGCATGCATGAGCTATAAATGCAGTGGACCGAATCTTAGGTTATATTATTATTATTATTATTATTATTATTATTATTTACTGCAATTGGGTTGTCACCCGGTGGCAGTGGTTATTTTACATGTATACAAAATATGAAATTGGTTAGTAATACATTTAAGTCGGGAGGGCCACATGAGAAGCATGTAGTGGCAACTTGGAATCTTGGGAACCATCTCAGCATTTGCTTATAGACAAAGGGAAACCAAGAAAAACCTGTGTCGAGATGACCGGTCGCAGGACCTTCCGAATAAAATTTAAGAATGCACAGGTGAAATCCTGGAGGGGGGAGTGTACTCGCCTAGCAGACTACACGGTGTAATAACTCTGAATATCGTAACGAATCGTATTCGGCGTGACGTAATACGAAGTTTCATCTTAGTCTTCCTACAGATTTGTCACTTGACCTAACTCAACCAGTTGAAGCAGTTCTCTCCTTCGCACCCTATTCATCTAAGATCAGTTTTAATATTATCTTGTCATCTGTGTCCAAGAATTCCAAATGGCATTTTCGTGTAAGGCTTCCTTACCAAAATGTCGAATATATTTTTTATCTCATCGCGCGTTTTACATGCACCGTCCGTCACATCTTCCTTGACTGTGAACATTCGGTGAAGATTACACATTCAGAAGCTTTTCATTAAATAAATGTCTGCATCTTCTAGTTACTTAACTTTCTTAGATTGAGACATCTTCCGCAACTCTTCGTAAATATCATCATTATGTGCTCTTCTCTTAAATAAGAGAGCTGTATCTTCTATCACACCACTCAAATCCTTAAGACCACAAATGCGTAAAGTATCTGTAATTTTCTGTTACCGATAGCGGTATTCGCGTGCAGTGTTTAGCGAATGTCTTTCTCACAGTTTCAAGCAGTATGTTGTATCTTATCGTGTCGTACCTTGCAACTTTCAACCATATCTATAAACCGGTATTACACTACCTAACTGCGCAGAATATATTTCAGGACTTTTGCGTCATTCCTTATTCCCATCACAACAGTATTAATTGGAGAATCTTAAATCGGTAAATACTGTTTAGCCACTCAGTATATTTTATAACATTAACTGTTTTAAAGAACTATTTAAATTAAAATACATCAACGTTAATTTTACCTCTTATATTATTATGAAATGTACATCTTACAGTGATGGTAGAATACAGATCGTGTTTATCCATTTAACTATAATTTGCTAAAGTAGCCGTTCATAACTGAGGCTGTATAGTGTCGAAAGTTCGGAAGATAAATGAATAATGAACTGGATAGTATGTGGAAGAAAGCTGTCGTAGTCTCAGTACAGGTACTATCTAAGCACTTGCCTCGAAAAACTAAAGAAAACCACTAAAACCAAGTCACGGTAGCAATAATCTCGACCAAGATTCAAACTGGGTACCTCCCAAACACTTGCCTCGAGGGACTGAAGGAAACCACTAAAACCTAAGTCACGGTAGTAATAATCCCGACCAAGATTCAAACTGGGTACCTCCCAAACACAACTCTGAAGTGGAACCGCTTGAACCACCTTCCTGGGTTTGTGACTCTGGAGGCAGTGCTGAATACCCTATTTAAACATGAGGAAGGCGCAGTCACTAAGAACAGAGAGGTATTACGCATGTGATATGGAGATCCACTACTTGTAAAGTTTACACAAAATCTCTGAAAAACATGGCGACATTATAAGAAAATGAGCTCCAAAATGTATACAATCTACTCGAAGTCACTGAGGTAATAGGAGGTATGACATGCAGAGGATCCCCACGACTTATGTACTTTACGCGAAGTCACTGAAAAACAGGGAGATATTACACGATGCAGAGCTCCGCAGCTTGGGAACTTTGCGTAATATAGGCACTGGGGTAATCAGAGACGTGTGGGATACACGGTACACATAGGATAAGCAATAAATTCATAAAACACTTTCCGTTAAGAACGTCTAAAAATGAAACTGTGTGTTGCTTAACGGTTATATTTCTTATTAATCTGAATACACGCGAATTAAAAATAAACCCCTGTGAGTATGTTGATTTTATAACATTTTGTTTGTAAAGCGTTACATATGTTCAGTAAAGGGCACACCGTCCGTTGCGCCGCATATGCTGTTCAGTCCACACACTTCTGAGCATGTCGGGAGTAACATTACAGGGATGGGAGGCTTTTTTACAGGTCACTGCTTGCGGATGGCTCGATAGTACCTTGCAATAGGCGTGACCTATTTCCAAACCTCACACTTCAATAGGTATAGCTTTCCCATTTCAATCGACGTCACACAGAAAGCAGTTGAAAAGCCTGCGTTAAACAACACAATACTCTATGCTCTGACTTTGCAAAGATGTAGTACCTAGCGAGTCGATGTGGCAGTGATGTCCTATACTTGTATTCTGGAGACACACGGCTTCAGGTTTGCCGGGATTATCAGCTATTCTGTCTGGGAATTTTCGTGGTTCTATTAAGCCTCTTCATGCGAATGTCCTGAAATAAGACACGATCGCCTCCTTCCTAGTCTATACCTACTCGTTACCTACTATCATCTTCCCATCTGATAGATTCGTGAACTAAGAATCACGGTCATATTCCGCGCGCTGCCTTCATTGCCAAGGTGCATTCATGCATGTGTGCTTGTAATTATGCAATGATGAGAATAGAGCAACATTCGAACGGCATGCAGTCGAATGCAGAGTTCTGCAGTTTTTTTTCTTTTTTGACTGAATAAAACGGAAGAAGCGAGATGAAGTAGGAGATATCAATTATGGACTCACAATGTGCAGTTCTGAAAAATTATAAAATCTATGTAATTTGTTAAATCTCCCCCTTAGCTGAAGATTAGATAAAATGTACGGGTTAAATGCGATTAAAACAACTTACAGACGACATATTTTTTTATACATCTTGCTACAGTAAACGTTGAAACTGAAAACTAGCAATCAAAAACACCTTTCGGATCCGCAGATCATAATTATCTCAGTAGTCCAGATGAAAGTGCGTTTAGCAGTTTTGCAGTTTGAATCAAAAGATTCATTTTCGGATTCTAAAACGGCCGAGGCAATAGAATCCAGCCGACACCCTCCCCCTCAAAGGCTTATTTTATCCTAACATTTGCTTAGATGAGTTTAGGGAAACGACAAAAAAAAAACTTCCGAGAGGACGGTCGGTGTCCTGACAGACACTCGAACTGGACTTCTCTCGAATGCAAGTCAGAAAAGTTATCGTTTCAGGCAACCTGCTCAGTTTACTAGTTGTAATTCTGAGGTTACAATATTTCTACCTCTAGACAGGGTCAGAGTCTCATTACCACTAACGGCTATTTAGCCAGCCCGTCTTCGTTTTGAGTCCCCTTGTAACCAGGATACGTGGAAGGGGATTCTTTTTCTTGGAATTGTTTCCTTACCGTGGCTATCGAGTCGCCCTACCGGTAGCGAAACGCCCTTCGTCTAGGCACTCTGAGCCCATCTAGCAAGGGTGGTAGTCCTACCCTACCAGCAGCAATGCCATTGGCGACATAACTTCATTTCACTATGTATTGCAACCTGCCATCAAAAAGTGGTGTCCCTAGGAGTGTCACCTCTGAAGTGAAACCAGTATGTAATACACATATTCAAGTAATGTGTTGTTCATTTCCACAACATTGTTCTTATTTCTTTCTGTTTGCATCTCAGTAAGATGGATTGATCTGGCTCACGATAGGGACAAATGGCGAGCTCTCGTGTACAGGGTAGTGAACCTTCGGGTTCCATATTATACGGTGAATTTCTTGACTAGATATGAAAACATTAGCTTCTCAACAAGGCTCTTCTGAATGGAGTTAGTACGGATTTCCGTTGATGTTACATGTTACTGTCCCAAAATTAATCCCTTAAAACACAGATGTTGCTATATAGACAAGCATATTTGACATTAACACACTCCGCATTTTTCGGGTTTAATCCCAGGCCAGTCCACGTGGGATTTGTAATGGACAAATGGGGAATGGGACGAATTTTTTTCCCGAGTTCTCCGGATTTAGCCTGTCATCATACCACAATTGCTCCAAAACCATTTATGTGTAACTAACATTATCTAACCTCGGTAATTCACTGCGTCATTAAATAACACACATGTAAACTCTGCAGCTTTCCCGCAGATTACGTTACGTGTTTCGTATGATTTTCAAAGTCAGCGCCTATTTTCCAGAAAAGCATTAATCGAGTGTTCTTTACATTGTGTACGGATACGTGCTCTTTCCGGTAGAAAACGGACCCTTAAGTATTAGATTAATCTTAGTCTTCGGAAGGATAAAGCTCAAACAAAATCTCGAAGAAAGTTTGTATCAGCAATTTTAAACAAACGAGGAGTGATGAGAATGTGGCTGTGTCGGAATAACACCGGTTAGTTCTGGCTGTGGATTGCTACATTGTTGAAAATCAGCTTTAGTTTTGATAAAGTAATTATTTAGGTTTTCCTTTTTATTGTTTGGCTAATGTCCTGAAGGTTTGCATTGCAAAACAACGAATTCTCAACACTTAGTTTATGATAACAGCTGGCGACTCTATGCGAAAATGGCGGGTTTTATGAGGGTGTTTTCTTCTCACAAAATTCTAATAAATTTCTAACAGATCTTGATCTAAAATGTCATGAAGTTGGTAAAGGAATGTTTTAAAAGCTAAGTTCAACACAAGTTTCATACGTAACACTGTGGCAAAGTAAAGTAAAAGTGTCGTCGTCCTTAATTTGGCACTACTGTGTGACGGCATAAAGGGGAGTGGAGGTATAGCTCAACGCATTTATAACCTCGACGTTATATAAAGGTGAGTAGTCAGATTCATGCTCCGATCGTCTTATCCCAGGGTAAGTCCTTGGTGCCAATTGAGTACGAGGTTGGATGGACTCCAGAGCCATTCTGGACACTTTACAGAAGAGAAAAATGTGTTTCCGCTGCCGGAATCGAACCAAATTCCTCGGTCGTCCAGCCCGCATCTTGATCATTACACGGATTAAACTATCTAGGCTCTTTGTATTACATTGCTGGCAACTATAAATGTAACATGCGAAGCGAGAAAGTTGAACATTGGGCGATATTTAACACTGGAGGCCGGTTGCTCTCATGTCACTTGTATAGCAAATGGGAAACAAGTTTCAGTGCACGAACAGCAAAACGAATGAGGTCAACCACTCGACAAGTTCTTCTTCCTAGTTCATAAATTGCTGTTTCTAGCTATAATATTCTTCTTTCCTTTCTGCCTTTTTCTGTCCGTCTTTCTTTATTTACTTTCTTCTTTAATTTTTTTTTTACTGCATAAATAAATGTAGAACAGTTAAGATATTTGGAAACAATCCTAACAAATAAATATGTCATTTATGAAGAAATCAAGAGCAGATTGAAGTCAGGGAATGCTTGCTATTATTCGGTGCAGAATCTTTTGTCTTCCAGCTTACAATCCAAAGATGCAACGAGAGAAAAATCTGCCTGTTTTTTGAGCGAGTGTCAGAATTGGCCTCTTACATTGAGGGAGGGTCATAAGATGAGAGTGTTCAATAATAAGGTGCTGAGGAGAATATTTGGGCCTAAGAGGGACGAAGAAACAGGGGAGTTGAGAAGACTACATGAAGAAGAACATTATGATCTGTACTCCTCACCAAATATTATTCGGGTGATAAAAATAGGAAGAATGGGATTGGTGGGGCATGTGGAAAGCATTGGGCGACAGGAAAGGTTCATTCAGCGTTTTGGTGGGGGAACATAAGGGAAAGAGATCACCTGGAAGACATATGCGTAGATAGGAGGATAATATTAAAATTGATCTTCAAGAAGTGGTGTGGGGAGCTTGGACTGGCTCAGGACATGGACAGGTGGCAGGCTGTTGTGAATGCGGTGATGAACTTCTGGATTCCATAAATTTCTTTATAAGCTGCAGACCGTTTAAGTTTTAAGGGTAGATTCTGCCCTGCGTCAGTAAATACATTCCCGAACACGTTGGCACGGATACTTCCTTACGCAGATGTCATTCTCCTGAACAAGAGATTTCTTTTTTATTCGACAAAGCATCTAACCATGAGATAGTTGACTTGAGTTCAATTCTCGACACGGGTAGGAATGGTCTGATTGTTACGAAGTCGAGACCAGCTCGTGAGCTCACCAAGTCTCCATTAAAATGGGCATGTGATAAGTTTCTTTTTTAATATCGGTCTCCAAACTTGTCGTAACTTTAGGCCGTGGTAATAAGGACTGCAGTTTCGAGTGCAAAAACTGGTATATCACGTGACAGGAACGTCTTAATATATACGTATAGCTGATCGTCCTTCAAAAACGTGACAAATTTCGAGTATTTTCGTATGACACAAAAATCAAAATTGCATTTATGAAGGTTACATATAAATTAAATCCGGAGAATGCTTGCTACTCTTCAATTCCGCGTCTGCTGACAGAAGACGGGAATATTAACTTGTACAAAATTGAGGTTATATGTTATTGTGTTCATGTGCGGAATTTTGTATGTCATATTAAGAGAACAATGAAACTTAAGGAGCTACAGAACATGGCAATGAAGAGAATATTTGAAACTAAGGGACAGGAATTTCCAGGAGGTTGGGGAATTACATAATATGGACCTTGTGGATATGTACCTTCATCAAACGATTTTCGTAACGATCACATCAAGAGGAACGTCATGTAACATGTAACATGTAAAGCAGTGTTTTCCGGGACCTTCGTGGCCTGAATTAGTAAGTTAGGGCGTATCTCTGAGAGGGAGGATTTACACCGTCCTAATAACTGAAATGATTGAAGTACGAATATAAACAAGCTTATATTATGAGAGATTCAACTTTAATATCTTAAAATGAATCAAGTAATGAGCCCTAGAAAATTAACATACCAAACTCTGTATATCCCTAACCATACGAAACAGATATGTGTAATAAGTCAGTCCTACGGGAACATAAGAGCCCAAGACCAGGGGAAGTCAGACGAAGTGTACTCAATGCCGGTAGCTTATGAGTGTTGTACATAGGTGCCATCGCTAAAATATGTGACGTGGTATAATCCAGAAAAATCACACCGAATTTTCGAACATACAGAATGTTTAAAACGCGAAGTACTGACGAGTAACCCAGACCACTTGCTAGCGCTCAAATGTCGGCTGTTTTGTTTGTTACATGCTGCGTGTTCATGTCTTACTGACACCAATATGACCAACATCCTAACATAGTACTTTAATTGACAAAGGCCGTGGTTGTTGCAAAAAAATCTGAAACACAACCAGAAGTGGAGCTGTAAAACATTCTTTCATTTCCTACCACCTTCTATGCTGAATGCGATCCTCACCATGAACTTCGTCACCTGACACTTCGGAATGAAAGCTGTGGTGTGTACATAAAGAAATTAAGCTACACTAATTCCTAGCAGAACTAAAAATAAGAAATTTGTGCAGGATCTTTGTCGGAGACCCTGAAGGGAACACTGATGCATTAATAGGAATACAAACTACAAGCGCTTTAAACATGACAGGCCTATTGACAGTGTGGTCGAAAGTCGAACTACGTATTGTGATCATTTTAGAGTGTCAAGTGTGTCGCACCGGTGAAATTCGCCGCCATTTGGTGGAGGTATGCTGACAACGTGTAATGTCACGGATAAAGGTGCAGGTATGGTGCAGTTATTTCGGTAACGTCAAGAGAGAGGTTGACTACAAGCAGCGAGCCGGACGCCCAAGCATGTGTCGCGTAGATGCTCGAAGCAGAGAGGACAGAGGCATAAAGATTGCTGTCATCGCCCGAGATCTAGACATTTCGCTGGGTAGTGCTTCCAGCACCGTCCTCGAATAGCTTGTTTGGAGAAGTGTGTGTGAACATTGGATGCCAAGGAACATCACAGACTATCATAAACCTCGTCACAAGGGGCTCTGTCTCTCTTATGCATTTGAAACATTACGCCGATAGAGGACAGTCGTTTCTGGAATGCATTCTTAGAGGAGATAAACATGGTGTAATCACGACCGAAACAAAACACAAACGCACCCATGAATTGGCACCTCTAGCCCCCCCCCCCCGAATTAAGCTATTACAAAAGCATTGCTATCAGTAAGTCGTCCCATGTTTATAGTCTTATGGGTAAAAAAATTGTGTGCTTCTTGTAGATTTCCTTGAACGTGGTGGCACTGTAACTGCTGAGGGTTGTTGTGGTACATTTCAGTGGTTACAGGAGGCCATTCGTCGCAAAGGCCTGGATTGCTGCGCCAATGTGGCATCATTTTGCACGACGTCAGATTCCATATACTCCAACTTGGCTTTTGGATATTTCACAGAGCTGCGATCTCCCCCCCCCCCCCCCCCCCCCTTCTCTTCTCCTTTGCTTCTTTTATACCCCCCCTACCCGCAACCCTGTCAACAAAAACCCCGCGGCGTGGCGGCCC
>Ga0131853_10004618_pt1 | contig 24698 bp, 17 predicted proteins | sample TergutLab28metaG_FD_92764 | JGI IMG/M metagenome (GOLD analysis project Ga0131853, IMG submission 92764) | Labiotermes labralis P1 segment gut microbial communities from Petit-Saut dam, French Guiana - Lab288 P1 (version 2) (version 2) | ecosystem: Host-associated > Arthropoda: Insects >...
CCGGGCACGTGCGCCCGAGCCCAGCGCGGTAGGGGGTGCAAGAAAGAGGACAGGGGAGTGGGGGGGAGGGAAGGGTGTGGTGGGGGGGGGGGGGGGGGGGGGGGGGGGGGGGGGAGTTGTGTGGCAGTCTGCGAGACTCGTGGGTTGCCGGAGGGGCAGCCCGTCCAACTGAAGGGGTATCGCAATGGCTGCGAACTTGAACGTGACGTTTGGCGACATGGAGGGTGCTGCGACGTATCTGCGCAACGGGCGCGAGACGTTGGACTCCACTCTGGATGGACTCAGGTCGTACATCCAGAACCTGGTGTCGAGTGGGTTTGTTACGGATCAGGCATCGGGTGCGTTCAATGACACGTACTACCAGTTCACCAATAATGCAAGCGGCACGATCGCCGCGCTTGAGTCGCTAGCGACGTTCTTGGAGCAGGCTGCGACCGCTATGCGCGAGACCGACCAGGCGCTGGCGAACGCGATTCGGGGTTCCTGACTCTAGCGCTGCTGTGCCCAGCTGTGCTGCTGGGCGCAGCAGCCTGGCCTTTCTTGTAAGGAGTGTGCATGGCTGGCAATGACCAGCAGGTTCAAGTGAACAGTCCTCGCTCGGTAGCGGCACCGGATGTTCGCGTTACGCCCGTGGACGTGCAGTCCATTGGTGTATCCACTGCCCCCGTGATCGGTTCTGCTGCTGATGTTCCGCGGCAGGCTAGCCAACAAGCTGCCGCAGGTGTGACTCTGGACTCGCTGTCGCATTACTCGGCATTCGTTACGCCAACCAATCCAGGGGATTTCACCAAGCCTGATGTGCCAGAGCATGAGGGTGTGACTCTGGACACGCTGTCACAGTACGTGGCGTTTGAAACGTCCACCGATCCTGAGGAGTTTGTTAAGCCCGGGGTTCCGTTGGGTGAGGGCGAGGTGGCCCCTGAGCTTCCGGATGTGTTTGAGGTTGCCGAACGCGAAGAATCGCTGAAACCCGACTTGCCAGAGCATGAGGGATACACCCTGGACACGCTGTCACAGTACGTGGCGTTTGAAACGCCTACTGATCCTGAGGAGTTTGTTAAGCCTGAGGTTCCGTTGGGTGAGGGCGAGGCGGCCCCTGAGCTTCCGGATGTGTTTGAGGTTGCCGAACGCGAAGAATCGCTGAAACCCGAGCTGACTATCGATGAGCTAACACGGGAATGGTACGAGGATGCCGATGCCGACCCGGCGGGGCTTGCGGGCTGGGATCATAGGTCTGCGGTGCGAGGGGCAACCAGCGTAACCGGTATCAACCCGCCGCCTGGAAGCGGTGCTGAAAGCCAGGCTGCGCCGCCGCAGCCAGCGCCGCCTCCTGCCGCCGGTGGGTCAACCCCAACACCCGAACCACAACCGACCCCAACACCACCTCCACCGGCAGCTGCGGCTCCACCAAGCTCTGGTGGTAGCGGTGGTGGTGTGTATGCCGAGTTGAGGGTTGATACCGCAGCGCTTGTCGGTCTTGGCCGGAGCCTAACCACGGTGGCTACCGAGTTCTCCAGTGCTGGAGAAAATGCCGCCGAGGCGGCTAGTCATGTTGCGCACAGCGGGCTAGCAAGCGCGATCAGAGACTTTGCCAACAACTGGAGTTCTCGACGCGATGACATCTTTGACGGCCTAGAGTTTGCGGCAAGGGCTGCCACAGCCATTGGTGAGCAGATTGCGGCTGCTGACGCCGAACTGAAGTGCGCTGCTGTTTCGTTTGCTGATGGAATGTCAACGGGAGGTTACTGAGCATGTCTGCTTATGACTGGACGCCGCTTGGGCGGCGCGACAATCCTTTTCCGGGCGATCCAGGTGCGGTGAGAACGGCTGCGACTGGGTACGCGGCTGTTGCCGTGGCCATTGAGACCGCGGGTACGAACCTTGACACGTTGACGTGTCTGGATGACACGCGTTCTGAAGCGATTGATGCGCTGCGCGATCAGGCCATTGAGGTGGTGTCTGACATTACTGTCGCGAAGGGACGGTATAACACTGCTTCTGCTGCGCTTAACACGTATGCCGATGCGCTTTATGTGGCGCAAAGCGCGGCGGCCACGGCTCTGAACAATGCTGCGTATGCGCAGGGGAACCTTGGAGGAGCGCAGGCAGAAGTGGATCGCCTGCAAGGGGAAGTGCAAACTGAGTTCCGAACCCAGATCGCGCTGCCAAGAAGGTCGCTCGATGGTGGACCGGAGCAGAATTGGACCAGACACCGCACGCTATCTGATGCGCTGGATACAGCGCAAGCGCACCGTAACAGTGTGCAAGGCAATATCGACAACGCCATCGCACAGTTGCGCCAAGCAGAAGCCGACCACGACGAAGCCGGCCGAGCCGCAGCCAGGAAAATCCGAGACTCCTTCAACGACGGCCTCACCCCTGGATTCTGGGGGCAGTTGTGGCAAAACGTCACGGACTGGGTTCGATCAGTAGCCGACTTCTTTGGATCTATCGCAGGATGGCTTGGAGTCATTGGAGTTCTCCTTGCAATTATACCAGGACTTAACAAAATTGGACTTGCGCTAATTGCTGTTGGAAAATTGGCAGGGAAAGTAGCCTTTGCGGCTGAGATACTTTTAGTTTTCACAAGTGAGCGGAACTGGACAAGACTAGGCTTGGGGACACTGTCTATGGCTTTGGGCAATGTGAAAAAAATGGGCAACGCGATTCGATCAATTAACAAAAAGCGAAACGCTGGAGTTGACGGGCTTGCAGATAATATGAAGCGTAATGCAGAAAATTGGAAAGACATTGGGGGTATGTTTGATGCGGGGAAAAACGGTGCAACCGTAGGCAAGGAGGGAGACAGTTGGGTTAGGGATGGCACGCCTCCGCCGTGGTGGAACCCGGACATTTCGCCAGCAGTAGCGAGCGGGAGATGATTCTTTGTATGGGGCTGTAAATTCGCTTATGAATAACTCTTCACAACGCTTAACTCGGCCGAACTTTGTTTGGCAATGTTATAACAGGAAACCTGAGTACAAACAAGTCAATCTCACTCTGAGAAAGGCGATGAAGTTCATATGATCTACGAAAGGGTCGTTTACGAGAACAACGAAGTGCAAATTGGAAGAAATAAAGGACGCATAGCAGCCAGGCCGGGATCGGTGATTATTGCGGATGGCGAACTGTCGTTACGCAAACACAATGGACGAGTCATAATCCGGCCACACCTTTACGATGTGAAGGCCGAGCTTATGGGAAGCGGACAGGTGCGCGTTCGGGTGTATGATGATGACGATTACACGTTTATTCTGTGCTTCGACGTGTCTGGCATGGACAACAGCCGAGATCGCGCGATGCAATTCTTGCAAGCACTAAAATCGGCTTCAGCTCAGGCCCCTAGTGCGCCGAAGCCTTCTGGGCATACACCTGCGGGCAAACGTGCAAAAAATTGTGTATTTGTGATGGGTGGTGTACTAGCCCTTGGAAGCATTCCGTTGGCGCGTGTATTGTTTCCAGAACATGAGGTAATAGCGCAAGGAGTTGGCGCGGGCTTTACGGGGCTAAGCGCAGGACTGTTTATGGGCATAACAGTTCTAACGGGAATTCTCGGATTACTAGTTGGAGTAAGGGTAGATAAAAAGCATGAAGAATGAAATGAGATATACCATGCGACGCAAGAAAGGCTACGCAAATGACTATAAGTGAAAATGATGCCGCTGATACACAAGTGAATATAGATCAGTTTGATAAGCCAATGCCGGCCGGCTACCGAGGGGAATGCGTGCAAATCACAAAGGGAGCAGGCAGAATGGTTGCGAAGCAAGGTTCTGTGTCAGTCGCCGACGGTATAGTGTCGTTGTACACAGATCGTGGGCGACTCCGCGCTCGCGCACCTGTTCATGAGGTGAAAGTTGAAGCTGTGTCCCATGGACAGGTTCGGGTTCGCATGTACGGTGGTTGGTATACGCTCTGCTTTGACGCCGCGAGCGTGTATTTCCCAAACTCCTCTAGCGCTGTTACTAACAGTTCTGATTGGCGGAAAACATGCTTTGAGCGCGCCATCGAGATAGAGCAAGCAGTAACTCCGCGCGCTTTAGGGAAAAAGCCGCCAGGTCATACAGCGACAGGTGGATTTGCAATGAATCTCATCTTTGGAATAGGCGGCTTATTAGCCATAGGAAGTGTTATAGTGTTGAATATCACGTTCCCCGATCACGAGACAGGGTCGGGAGTTAGTGCGGGCTTCACCGATGCTGGCGCCGGGGCGTTCATTGCTATCGTGATTGCGACATTGGTTTTAGGGTTTTGGGTTGGGGCAAAGGTTGATAAAAAACATGATAGTGATGATTCCCGAAGTCGGATGCTTAGAGAGAAGTCGTAAACTTGCAAAACGAGCTATTAAATGAAGCGAATTTTGGTTCACCGATGCGGACGCATTCCCGGGCAAAGTCTCGGAGAAAAGCAGCAGACGCCGGGGAAGGAGTGAGAAGTTGGATTTGGTTCCTTGGCGCGATCCTTAGTTTTGGAGCTGCTATTTTGCTTCATTTCGTTCGCCCGGAAGATGAAGTGTTGACAGGACTCTACGGCGGGTTTACAGAGCTTGGGTTGCAGGTCTTTTTTGGCGGGACGGTAGCGACTATCATCCTGGGACTCGTAATCGAATCGGCTCTCAAAAAAAGGTGCTTGCGCAAAAGAATGGAACGAGCCGAAGATGATGTTCCTGTTGAGCGGGAAAAAAGCTCAATGCCCTGTGATGATGAAAGCGAATGATGACTGCCATTAGCAACTTAGATTCGCAAAGCTTTTTTGTTGAGGGCAATGCGGCACGCAAGGTCAATGCTGTGTATTACCAGGGGGTCGATACGGTTATCGGTCACTGGACTGGGGTTTGGGCGCTTGCACGGCATGGGACAGTCACCATTTCCGGTGGGATTTTAACCTTGCGTAACACGCGCGGAAAAATAATCAATGAAGCAGCGGTGTCGGAAGTATCGGTGAAACTCGGTCGCTTATCAGGCAATGCCATTGTTCGCATGAATGGCACAAAATACTTTGTGCAAGTCGAGGGTGGCGAGCCTTTCACCCGCGCCAGCTCCTTCCAGGACACTATGGCGCCCATCAGAGCAACTCAAAGGTTTGTTGCGGCCTTTAGGCGCGCTTCTGCGGTGTTGATGGAGGAACAGTGATGCCTGGCCTGGCAAATGCAGTCACGAATCAAGGAAAGCTCATGAGATCTACAAAGAAAACGAGAGAAAGGACGCAGTTTGTCGTGTTGAATGTGTAAGTTTACTTCCAAGAAAGGAGATGTGCTGTAATGAACTCTGTGAATAAAGGAACTACTAGTCAAGATGCCCCCGCTGAAACCTCGGGTTCTCTGATGGGCTACCGAGGTGAGGGCGTTACGATTGCGCACTGGACTGGTTTGTGGGCTATGCACAGGCGTGGAACCGTGGTGATTTCCGACGGCCTGCTGACGTTGTGTGACAAACGAGGTCAGGTGGTCAAACAGGCTCCTCTTTCGCGCGTCTCAGCAAAGATCGGACTCATTTCAAGAGGTGCACGGCTGCGTATGAATGATTCGCGCTACCTTGTGATTATTGACGACGATAAGCCGCATGCGGTGGAAGTGTTCGATTCGCCAGCTGAAGCTTTCGCGAGATATACTGAAACGGCTCTTTTTGTTGCGGTTCTCAACTCGGCTATTGAGTCACTGAAACAAGAAAGTATCGACGATGTCAGAACTTAATGGAGCTTCGCCAGAAACGCCTGATGACTTGGATCAGGCAGCCATTCCACAGGAGGCGATAATTGTGGTGCCTCCCAACTGGTGGGTGGTATCGCTAGCCTCGGATGAGCGGCGGAAACGCTCGGTGAAGAAGCTGGTGGAGAGGCAAGCCGGTGGCGCTGACGTTAACGCACAGCTGCGGGCGGAGCTTCGACAAGAGTTGGACGGGTTGACCTCAGCTGCAATGCAAAGGGGCGGGCGTTTGTACGCGGTATCGCTGATGCAAAACGAGGAGGGCGATCCGCTTGCGGCCACGGTGCTGGTCTCCCGAGAGATCGTCGAGCTAGAGACGATCCGAGTGCGGCTGGCACTGGGTGACGTGGAGACCGTGGAGGCAGAAGGCGAGTATGGCCCGGTGTATCGCACGATCAAAACGGAACCCGGCCCTGAACTGTGGGGCGCCCAAGACATCGAACAGCTGATCGTGAACTACTGGCTAGAACCGCCTGACGGTCTAGGCGTCTACCGAGCCACCTTCACCACCCCGCACCTCGAACTCGAAGAAGGCATGATTGCCCTCTTCGATGCGATGGTTGAATCCGTAACCGTGTTGGGGGCAGAGTAATGCCACAACGTCTACCTTCTAAGCCGCCGGTTATTGCGGGAATGTCGTATGTGAACCCGCTGGGGGCTGGTGGGTTTGCTGATGTGTTCTTGTATCGACAGGACATGCCTGCTCGGCAGATCGCGGTTAAAGTGCTGCTGGCCACGGTGGTGGATGCCGAGGTGCGGCGGATGTTCAATGCCGAAGCTGATGTGTTGGCCCGGCTTTCGTCACACCCGTCAATCTTGACCATATACCAAGCCAGCATTTCCGCTGATGGACGGCCCTATATCGCGATGGAATACTGTCCGATGTCGTTGGGGGCGCGGTATCGGCAGGAGAAACTGGCCGTGCCCGCCGTGCTTGATGCCGGGGTGCGAATTGCGTGCGCATTGGAAACCGCGCACCGGGCTGGGGTGCTGCACCGCGACATAAAGCCATCGAACATTCTGGTCACCGAGTTCGGCAACCCTGTGCTTTCCGACTTTGGCATCGCCGCTGCGTTGAAGGGGTTCGAGGCCACTGCCGAGGCGGCAATGACCGTGCCGTGGAGCGCCCGTGAGGTGTTAACTGGCAGTACCGCTGGGACAATAGCCTCCGAGGTGTGGAGTTTAGGCGCCGCCGTTTACTCGTTGCTGGCCGGGCGTAGCCCATTTGAGCAAGCCGGTGCCGGTCGCAATGATCGCGATCAGCTGATCCGCCGTATCGACAAGGCCTCTTACACGCCGATTGGTCGCACCGATGTGCCTGCTGCGTTAGAGCAGGTACTCGTCCGCTCGATGGAACGCAATCCGGCTAAACGGTATGGCAGCGCCCTTGAAGTGGCTCAGGCTCTCCAAGCGACACAGGCTCAGCTAGGTCTTGCGGTCACTCCTCTTGACGTGCCGGGCGACCACTGGGGCACTGGGGAGGCTGTCCGCTTAGATGACGATCAGTTGCGTGGGGCCGTGAGGGCGTCTGTTGAATACACCTCGAAGCGCAAACCCAAGCCAGGCAAGGAGTCTCTTGCGGCCGGAGGGGAAAAGCGACGCAGAGGTCGTCGTTGGCCGCTGGTGATCGGAGGCGTAACTGCGGCCCTGCTGATCGCAGGCGGAACCGTGGCCGTTCTCATTTTAACGGGAGTGCTTGGCTGATGAACAAACGCAAGATAACCGCTAGCGCAGTGGTGATCGCGCTGATCGCGATAGCGACAGGAGCGGCGCTCTGGCCGGGTCTGGATGCCCAAGAGCCGTACCGAATAGACCCAACCCTCTGGGCGCTCAACACCTCGTCTAGCAGATATGGGCGCGTGAACCTCGACATCGACGAACTCGACACCGTGCGAGCCATTGAGCGACCCGCCCCAATGGTGGCCCAAACCCGTAACGCTGCGGTCATATTTCCGCTGGGCGGAGCGCGGGCGGCCACAATTGATGCCGCCAACCCCATTAACCTCACTGACTCTGCCCTGGATGGGGTTGCTGCCCTGGCCGGAGCCGTGCAGGTAGAGGCAGCAGGCGATTACCTGGCTTTCATCACCGAGGCGGGAATGCTGTACGTGGGTCTACTCGACAACCCCGGCCTTACCACACGCATCTACGTACCCATCCCTGACTCCGATGAGTACGAGGCGTTCATCGCTGACGCGATGTCTCTCGCCGAAAGCGGGTTAGTAACCGCATATTCGACGGCAACTGCAACCGTGTTGCAGGCCGAGGTCGGACACTACGGTGGGGTGACGCTAACCGATGTACCTGGCGGGCCGTCAACAGAGGGGGTGGCGGTTACCGCAGTGGGTGAGAGCTGGGCGCTGATTAGCGATACATTAATGTGGATTTCCGGGCTTGATGCTCCCATTTCGTTACCCATCGCAGGCGAGGTTGTGGTGCCGCAGCGGGCATCAGCGACGGGGGAGACTTTTGTGATTGCCACCGCGACCGCGTTGCTTGAAGTCAGCGCAGTCGGCGCCGTTACCAACCTCACCAGCCTTGCTGAGCCGGGTGTGCCTGCCGCGCCCCGACGCGGCCTGGATGGAAGTGCTTACGCGGCCTGGCTCACCCAAGGTACCGGTGGTGGAACCCTCTGGGTTCAGGGAGAAACTACTCTGCTTGACTTTGGTGGGCTGGCCCTGGAGGCCGAACCCTCACCGCGTTTTCTGGTCAGCGCTGATCGAATTGCGCTTAACGAGACCGTGACCGGCTGGGTTTGGACCGTGCCGGATGGTCGCCTGCTGCCTTCTAGCCAACATTGGGATCAGGTTGATCCAGAACATGCTGCCCGCGATGAAGAGGCAACAGCTATCGCTGAAACTAACGATCCGCTGCCACCGGTGGCCGAGGATGACGAGTTCGGAGTTCGCCCCGGAGAAGGCACCATGACGGTGCTTCCGGTGCTACTCAACGATCACGATCCCAACGGTGACGTACTCACCATCGATGGGGCCAGCCTTACCGGCCTAAACCCGGCCTTCGGCACACTCGCCCTCACCGACGATGGGCAACGAATTGTGTTTACCGCCGGGCCGAACGCAGTTGGCAGCGCCAGCTTCACCTATGTGGTAACCGATGGCACCACCATTGATGGACGTCGCTCGAATGCGGCCACCGTCACCTTAAACGCCGTCGATTTTACCCAAAACAACGCGCCACGATGGTGCGGAGACGGTGCGGTAATCGGCTGCCAAATGGAGTGGCCCAGCCCCCAGGTTTCGCCAGGCGGCACTGTCGAGTTCTCGGTGCTTGATGCCTGGGTAGACCCCGAGGGTGATGGAATCTTGCTAATAAATGCCATAGTGACTCACGGCAGTGGGCGAGTGGCCTTCACTCCGGAAGGTACGGTTGTCTACCGGCATGAAGATCCCTCCGGCAGCGAGGAACGAGTCACCGTCCTGCTTACCGTATCCGATACCTTCGGCGCCACCGCAACCAAAGAGATTATGGTATCGGTAATAGATGAGCCGCGCATTACAGCCGCTGCATTCGCCGCCACAGTGCGCGTTGGGGAATCGGCCAGCATCGACATTGGCCCCCACGTCTCAGGAACAGCGGGCACGATTCGCCTCACCGATGCAGCCCTAGACGACGGCGCCCTGGCCACCGTCTCTATTACCAATGCCGACACCCTCGACTTCCGGGCCACCGCACCGGGCACGTTCCTGGTCACCTACACGATTGCCGACGCCACCAACACCGCGCAGGCCACCGTGCGCGTCACCGCAGTGCCAACAGAGGCAGGTGGTCTGGCCACCGCGCCGGTGACCATCATGGTTCGCCCCGGCGCCGATGTAACCGTGGACGTACTCGAAGCGGTCTACAACCCTGGCGGAGCCGTGCTGCTCCTGGCCGACGTCACTCACGAGGCGGCCAATGGGGCAAGTCTGACGGTAGATGCCCTCGCTTCACAACTCCTCCGGGTCACCGGCACCACCGCCGATGCGACACCCGGACGACTCGGCACCATCCGATACACCGTAACCGACGGCACTGGTGAGGAGGGCGGCTCCGTAAGGGGCGAGGCCACCGTATTCCTGCTACCGGACGTGATCGATGCCATCCCCATCGCCGTCGATATGGTGGTAACAGTGCGCGCTGGGGCGCAGATCGACGTGCCGGTTACTGCCAACGACATCTCGCTCTCCGGGGCACCGCTCACCTTAGACCCGCGCACAGTCCGCTCATCCTCCGAGGAGCTGCTGGCCTTCGGTGCCGGAAACGTGCTACGGATTTTAGCCCCGGCCACGGCAGGGGAGTTCCGCGTGGATTACGCGGTATTCGCCGATGGCGACCCATCGCTTTTCGACACGGCCACCGTGACAATTCACGTGATCGGCGACGATCACCCGAACCGACCACCACGAGCGCCAAATCTGATCGGTCGGGTAATTGCCGGTGAATCCGTTCGCATTCCCTTCGACCCATTCGGGGTGGATCCAGACGGCGATCCAGTTCAGCTCTCGGCGATTCTCACCCAACCGGAGGTTGGCTCGGCTGCGCTCTCTGAGGATGGCCGAGCCATTGTGTTCACCTCCGTGGCTGGGGATCAAGGTCAACGTGAGTTTGAATATGAGATCGATGATGGCCGGGGCGCTCGTGCAACCGGAATTGTTCGGGTGGGGGTACTCGGCACAGAGGCCGATCTGACCCCGATTACCTTCACCGACTTTGTCTCGGTGCAGGCAGGCAGCACCGAAAGCGTCCGTGTCGATGCGCTTGCTAACGACATAGACCCCAGCGGTGGCACCCTGCGCATCACGGCCGTAGAGCCGAATGCCCTAGCTGGCACGCTTGAACATGAACGGCTGGCCGCGCTGATCCGAAACGCGGATGCCATCGCTGAGGGGGAGGCTAGCTACATCGAACTGTCCGCTCCTGAGGAACCAGGGCGGCTAACGTTTCGTTACCACGTCACCAACGAACACGGCAATGTAGGCATTGGTCTCATCGTGCTTCGGGCGGTGCGTGGCGAGGTACCCAACTTCCCGATGGTGGCCGACACCATTCTCACCGCCGCTACCAGGGATGAATTCACTGAGGGTGTCGATGTGGTATCCGGTAGCGCGGCCTGGCCTGGCGGCAGACTTGCTGACCTGGAGTTATCGCTCTGGGCCGGTGATGGCGGCTACCTGACCGCCGATGTTGAGGTGAACCGAAGTGTTTTAAGCGGCCCGCTCACCGACGATGGGCGGCTGATCCCATTTATCCTCACTGCTCGCACTACGGATGCGGACGAGTCTGCCAAGATTCCAGAGACGTTCGGTTTTCTTGTAGTCCCCAGCGCGGCAGAGCTTGTGCCGACCATGCAGACGAATGCGCCAACCATCTCTGTTGATGAAGGCGAGACGGTCACCTTTGATATGCGGGATCAGGTGGCCATTCCATCCGGTCGCGATCTTCTCATTGAAGCGCCCATCGCAGCCTCCGGCGCTCGCCCCGAGGGGCGCTGCGCTCACGTTTCAGGTACCTTGATCGAGTACAGCGCTGGCATGGGGGCACCCTGGAGCGACCGCTGTAAAGTCACTGTGCGCTTTGATGGGCAAGAGTCGGGTTCGGTGATTCCGGTGCCCCTTGTTGTGGTGCCGCAGCTGCCCCAGCCGGTGCTTGCGGGTGCGGCGATCACCGTAAACCCGAATGACACCTTTACTCTTTCCCTAGCCGATATGGTCACCTGGCCCGGCGGACAAGTCGGGGTGGAAGTGCCCATCTTCACGGTGGCGGGCGAGGCTGACCACTTAACAATTGTCCACTCAGGTGACACGTTAACGGTTATCACGAACGAGCGCGCCACCCCTGGCGCGGTTGCCGTACTCCAGGTAGGCATCACTAACTACCCGGATGTGGCATCTGTGGCTCTAACCGTGCGCGTTGGACCGTGGCCAGATGGACTACCCACCGGCGGAACAGCTGTGACCACCTGCCGGGAGACGGATGCCACCTGCCTGGTCACGGTGATCGGAACCCCAGGGGAGACAAATCCGCGTGGCGGACGATTGCTGCTGGACTCCGTTGACCCGCGTGGCTCATGTATCGGGTTGGCCTTCGCCCGCGTAGACGATTCCACAGTGAGCATTACCGCAATGCCGGGCGCGCCAGGTGGCACCTGCTCAACCACCTTCACCGTGATGACGGACACCTCCGATCCAGTGATCGGTGCCGGACTGAATGCTGGCACGCTTACCGTCGATTTCCAGGCTCGGCCAATGGGGCCAGCTGGGGTTGCCCAAGTAGGCTTCGGTGCAGGATACGTGGTACTTGGCGTCACACCTGGCGGGGCCAGTCGCTCATACCCACCGCTTGATGGATTCACCGTATTATCTGGTGGTGTCGAGGTTGGCTCCTGCGACCCTGCCGGTGTCTGCGCGCCTATCGCTTCGCCCACCGGGCAACGCCGCCACTTCGAGGTGGTCTCACGCAATTCCGTCGGTACCTCGCCGGACTCAGTGAGTACCGGTGAAGTGTGGGCATATGCGCCGACCACCTGCCCAACCGGGATGACGCTGACCCCGGTGCCCTACGGTAATGCTGGCGGGCGAGTGCGTGTTGTCGTGTACGGCATCGATCCATATACCGCCTACATTTACCTGGGCGCCGACAATCCCAACTGGCGTAACCGACTGCCGGTTGCTTATGGCCGCGTAGAGCATGTTATTCCACTGTCGAACGATGGCGGAACGGTAGGAGTAACCCCCGTTTCCCGGTATGTGGTACCGCCGGGGGTGGGGCCAACCGGAACTGTGGGGGCAAACTGCATAACCCGCATCGGAAATGGTGTTGGCGCGCCATCTGCGCCAAGCATCCGGGCAGAAGTAGCCGGGGTTGATGGTGATTACGCGACCATATCGGTGGCCACCGACGAGGTTGCTGTGCACGCTGGAGCTACCGCTCGCTACGGATTTTCCCGCTACCCCTACCCGTGCCAGTCGAGCGGGACGGCCATGACCACGACTATCACGGTGCGAGCCGGAGAACAGCATCGCTTCCGAGTATGTGCCGCCGCCTATGTTGGCGATCAGCGCTTCGGTGAGACCTCGGTTGTTTCCGAGCAGCTTTGGGCCATTGTGGTGCCCGATGCGCCAGCCGGGCTGACCTTTGATGTAAGTCGGGAACCGCAGATAACCAACAACAGAACCGGCGCCGTGTGGGATGTCACCGCTTCATCGCCAGCTCGTCCAGCGGGCTTTAGAACGCCGCGAGGGTTTGGGCTGCACTATGAACACAACAGCCTCTTCGGAGCTGACTTCCGCTGGGAGAGCTGGTTCACTCACCTGCCCACCGGCACGGTTGGGACACATGGGCCTATCCTCCCGGCTGACCCACACCGACCTGGTCCGGTACGCGTTAATTCCGTAACCCCCCTCGTTTGTGAGGCCGGATATGCGCCAACATTCAGCGTATACGCGCTTGGTGGGGTGCCATTCATCGAGCTGGTTAGAGCTGATGCGATGTCGGCCGACGGCGCTCAAATCGCTCACCTGGAAGGCGTTGTTGCCTTGGTGCCCGACGGCACAGTGCGATTAGAGGGCATCCGCGTGCTAGTGAGGTGGCCCGCCTTCCCCTCCCTGCTACCTGCGGAGCTATGGCTTGGCCAGGTGGATTGCATAGTTCCAGAACCTGACCCTGATCCGGACCCAGACCCTGATCCGGACCCAGACCCAGACCCAGACCCTGATCCGGACCCAGACCCTGATCCGGACCCTGATCCAGATCCAGACCCAGACCCTTACCCACCGACGCCCGGAGACTGAACAATCAACATGACCATCAACCAAGAACAGGCAACCTGGTTCCAGGAGACCTTTGCCGCTGTAGCAGACAATGTGGAAAGTGTGCTGCTTGGCAAGAGAGCCATCGTTGAACTGGTGCTATCTGCGCTGGTCAGCGAAGGGCACGTACTCCTAGAGGATGTGCCCGGCACAGGCAAGACCTCCCTAGCCCGGGTAATTGCTCAGTCGATTCACGGCACTAGCTCCCGAATACAATTCACCCCGGACCTACTACCCGGTGATGTCACGGGCATAACTGTTTACGATCAGAAATCCAGCCTGTTTGAGTTTCACCACGGGCCAGTGTTTGCCAACGTCGTGCTTGCCGACGAGATCAACCGAGCCTCCCCAAAAACGCAGTCCGCGCTCCTAGAGGTGATGGAGGAGGGGAAGGTCACCGTGGATGGTCACACCCGCGAGGTCGCCTCGCCCTTCTTGGTTATCGCCACCCAGAACCCGGTGGAACAGGCGGGCACCTACCGGCTGCCGGAAGCGCAGCTAGATCGCTTCATGCTCAAAACCACGCTTGGCTACCCCGATCATGCAACCACCATAAAGATCATCGAGAGCACAGGGCAGACGCGAGCGGAGATCAAACCAGCAATCGACCTAGAGACGTTAACCAAGATGAGCGCAACAGCCAGGGATGTGTTTGTGAATCCGATGGTTATGGATTACATCGCACGAATGGTTGAGGCCACTCGCGATGCTGAACAGGTGCGCCTCGGTTCCAGCGTGCGCGGAGCCTTGGCCTTGACGCGTGCCGCTAAAGCCCGAGCCGCAGCCGAGGGGCGCACCTACGTGGTGCCCGATGATGTCAAGGCACTGTCCGGGCCAGTGCTGGCCCATCGACTGATTCTTCACCCGGAAGCCGAGTTCGATGGGGTAACCGCAGAAGCAGTACTCGCCCAGATCATCCTCGAAGTGCCACCACCATCGGCACCAGCGGAGTGAGCTAAGTGTCCTTCACCACCGAGACGCGTCTATCGCGAACCGAAACCAGAACCGGGACTATCACTCGCACAGTTATTGCGGCGCCTACAAATGGGCGGGTAGAGAACGTCATCATCCAGATTGCGCAGTGGTGGCAGGCCACACGAGCCATCGCCAGGCAGGTGCTGGAGGTGATTCGGGCCGGGGTAACCTCGGTGGGGTGGCTGATGCTTGCCACAGCGACGCTAGGTTTGCCGGCCGGTTTGATCTGGGGATGGGCCGAATGGGTAGTGGCCGGATTGTCGGCCACCGTCATCATTGTGATAGCCCTACCCTTCTTGCTGGGAACCGTGAATTACCGGATCGATTTCGAGGCATCACACACCAAGGTGACCGTAGGACAAGACGCTGCTATCGGCCTGAGCATTACAAATGAGACGGCCCGGATCGCGCTACCGGCCCGCTTAGACGTGCCAATCGGAGAAGGATCGGTACAGATTTACCTGCCATTGCTCGGACCAGGTCGCAGCATGAGTAAACGGATTCCGGTGCCAACGGATCGTCGTGGCGTGGTGCCTATCGGCCCAATTACTCTGGTGCGAACTGATCCGATTGGTGTGCTGCGACGCGAGGCACGCTGGCAGGAACGAACCGAGGTGTTCGTTCGACCCCGCATCGTCACCACACCCTCAACCAGCATAGGGCTGGTTCGAGACCTGGATGGAACGCCAACCCGCAAACTCGTCGATTCGGATATTTCGTTTCACGCAATCCGCGAGTATGCAGCCGGCGATGCGCAACGGCACGTGCATTGGAAGTCCACCGCGAAAACCGGGCAGCTCATGGTCAAGCAGTATGAGGTGTCAATGCGCTCTCGCTTGGCCGTGGTACTCAGTTGCGCGCGAGACGAGTTCGCAGATGATGAGGAGTTCGAGTTAGGCGTTTCCGTGGCGGCCTCGGTGGCAGTTCAGGGAATCCGCGACGGGCGGGATGTTGACGCAATTGTCAGCGCGGAGATTCCCGAGGTGGCCCGCTCGCGGGTACGGGCAATCGCAAATCTAGCCACGGTCACGCCTTCGGTGCTGCTCGATGGCACCTGCCGGATCGGCCTGCGAGAGTCGACCATGCCATTAGAAGAGGTGTGTCGCCTGGGTGCTGAATCATCCGACAAAATTTCGCTGGCTGTCCTGGTGTGCGGCTCCACAGTTGGTTTGCGTCGATTGCGCCGCGCCGCCCTGACCTTGCCAGCCGATACCGCGATCATCGCAGTGATTTGCGATGAGCGCGCCCACCCGACCATGCATCAGTTGGGCAACCTGAGTGTGCTAACAGTTGGGGTGCTTGACGATTTGACCGGCCTGCTGGTGAGAGCGGGTGCGACATGACCCGAAGGTGGAGGAATCAGATCGGCCCATTCGAGGTCGATGGCATGGTCTACGTGTTGGCGATGTTGGGGTTGGCCACTTTTGCGGCCTGGCCAATCTACAGATCGTCATCGTTCCTAGCGGTAGCCGGAACAGCTACTGTGACGGGGCTTGCTTTGGCGCTGCTATATCGGCTGTTTTGGCCCCGCCCCTGGGGTATCGCGGCGCTGGCGTTGGTCGCTTACCTATTGTTTGGCTTGACCTTGACAATGCCCGCCTGGGAGGTCGGTATCGCCCTAGCAATTCGTGGCGTACTCGCCGGGCCGGTTACGGCCTGGCAGAACCTGCTCACCGTCTACCTTCCGGTAGGCGGTTACCAAAACCTGCTGGTGCCAGCATTGCTGGTGTTTTTACTCGGTGCGCTGGGTGGGATGCTGCTTGTAATGCGGCGCGAACGAGCTGCCCTGGCCGTGCCGCTGCTGCTGGCCTGTGGGCTATTTGGTCTGCTGTTTGGCTCAGATGCAACTGGTTCGAGCTGGTATTTCGCGAGAATCCACCTCACGTCGGGGCGAGAAACGTTGCTAGGTGTAGGTGGTCTGCTCATTTCGCTGGGTTGGTTGGTCTGGCGGACACAGCGAAATAGGATCAACACCAAACTACGACCCATACAGGACAACGAAGCAGACGGCTCACCCGAGGCAAAAGGCATCCGCAAACCGGTAATTCGAGTGATCTCCTTTGCGGCAGTGTTGGTGGTGGCGTTATCCGTTGGAACCGGACTCTCTTCGGTACTGCTCACTGGCTCACGTCAGACGCTTCGGACCGGAAGCGGTCCCGACCTGCGCATAACCTCCGCAGTAAGCCCGCTGTCACAGTTCCGCACCTTCTTCGGTGCTGAACTGTACGACATGGTGCTGTTCTCGGTGAGTACCGATGGCCCCGTGCCCGAGCGAGTTCGACTCGCCGTGCTGACCGACTTCGACGGTCAGGTCTTCTCTGCGGGCGCGCCAGGAGCGGCGACACAGTTTCGCCGCGTGCCATCTGTACTTAACGCCGGAAACGGGGAACCCACGCAAGTGCGGATAGAAGGCTACCGACTAGATGAATTCTCTTCGCTGTGGTTGCCCATCGTGGGAACGCCCGAGCGGATCGCCTTTGATGGCCCACGACCGATAGAACTCCGCAACTCTTTCTACTTAGATCGCAGTGCCACAAGCGCCGTGACCACGGCTTATGGCGGGATGCGGGAAGGAGACCAGTTGGTGATTGAAGCACGAGTTCCGCCGTCACACGAGCCGAGTGAACTGATCTCACCAGGTAACCATCCCAGGTGGTCAGCCCCGGAGGCATTGCGCCACTGGCTGGAAGAAAATCCCGTTCCGAACACCGGAGCGGGGCTGGTGGAGGCAGTAAACAACCTTCGCTCACGTGGACACCTGAGCCATGCGGTAACTCCTGACGCAGAGCAAGTGTGGATAGAAACTCTCTCCGCAGATGGGTATCAGTTTGTGCCCAGTGCTGCCGGACATTCCTATGGGCGCCTTGATCTTCTGTTCCGAGAGCTAAATGAACGCCAGCAGGTTGCAGGTGATTCCGCAATCGCCTCCCTGGTAGGAGCGGGAGGCAATGATGAGCAGTTTGCCGCTGCTGCTGCACTCATAGCCGATCAACTCGGGTTCCCCGCTCGCGTTGTGATCGGTGCCCATTTGGGGACAGACGGGCACACTCGGCTTGACCCAGACATCCCAATCTGCGCAGAAGGGCTATGCACCGGCGGTTCAATGAGCGCTTGGATCGAGGTGCAGGGCATAGATGGCCGGTGGGCGCCCATTGATGTGCGTCCGCAGCATAGGCAGCAAATTGTCGAGCAGGTTGACGCCACCCGATTACCCGAGCATCCAACCGAGGTAAGGCCCGACATAGCCGAAGAAGTGTTACCGCCAGACTCGCAGCGTGCCGGTGGTGGAGCGCTAGGCACCACCGCTACCACTACGAGAGAGGATGTCGCAGCCGCGACACACTGGCCAGTATTCAGAGCGATCGGCATCGGGCTGCTGATTATGTTGGCGCTACTCGGGCCGCCTGGAGTTGTAGTGCTAGTCAAGGTGCTTCGGCGCCGCGCACGCCGTACGAAGGCGAACGCGCGTCACCAGATAATTGGCGGTTGGGAGGAACTGATCGACCTGACCACTGACTATCGCCTAGCAGAAGTGGGCACCAAGACTCGCAGGGAATTAGCCGCAGAACTCAACTTGGCAGGTGTGGCAAACCTTGCTCGGGTCACTGATCGTGCCGCCTTCTCCGACTCAATCATCACCCCTGGGGAAGCCCGCCAGTTCTGGGAAGAAATGGCCGACGAGTGCGCCACGATTCGTCAGGGAGCAACGCCATGGCGGCGTCTGCGGGCCGAACTTTCGCTGACATCATTGCTGCGTACGCGACCAATATAGATAGAGAGGCACGCAAGTGAGATCGATCCGTAAGCTGTTGTCGAGGAGATCATCTACCGACATCACCATAGCGGCGGGAAAACCTTCGGCCGATGACGTCAGGTGGGCACCGCCGCTGGTGGAACAAGCAGAGCAGCGGGAAGCAGCCAATCCACCCCAGGCGGATACCAAGTTGGCTACTACGACGCCTCCTGACGCCGTAGGAACACCTTCCCCGTGGGCGCCGCCAGCCGAGCAGGCGGCGCAGTCTGTGCCAATCCCCTCCGTGATTCGCAAGCCGATGGTACTCCAGCCGCTGTTGGTCGATACTCCGATGCCGAAGCCGCTGGTTTCGCCGACCAGTCAACCAAGGTGGGCACCACCTGAACAATCGGCACCAGCGCCTGAATTAGTACCCGACGATCAAACCATCCTCGCCGTGAGTTCAATCGAAGCATCGGATGATGGCATGGACGACATTGACGATCAAACGGTGTTCGCCTCGCGCCTGGCGAAGACACGCTGGTATCTAGGGCAAGGAGAACACCGCTTCGAACTGACCGCCGAAAAGGTGCTGCTCGGGCGCAAACCGGGAGCGAACCCAGACGCGACAACGCAGGTGATCGAACTGCCTGACGCCACCCGTACCATCTCCAAGCGGCACGCTACCTTGCACCGCAACGACGAAGAATGGACCATCATCGACCTAGCATCAACCAACGGCGTAACGCTCATCTACCCCGATGAGACCGAGGAATCCGCCGTGCCAAAGATGCCGGTTCCTCTTACGGAACGTTTCTATCTCGGAGATGTCGAGTACACGCTGATAAGCGAGGTTGGCCTCAAATGAACCAACCGAATGATCGCTACCGTGCCCGGGCGCCCGAAGCGCGTCACATTATGAAGCCGCTCCCTGCGGCCACGATGCATCCGACAACCCTCTCTGCACCAAACGAACATGCAAAAAAACCATCGCGACGCCTGGGTGTTATCGCCGTTGTAGGTGCTGTTGTCCTGTTCGCGGTGACCATCACACTCATTATCATCCTGCTCGTCACCTAACTAGATTGAAAGACTAAATCCGTGCGTGTAAAATTAACCGTCGTCAATGATGCTAACGTTGCCCTCGACGTTCTGATCGAGGCAGACTCGGACGCAACCGTTGGGGGGATGGCAAAGAAACTAGCTCAATCGCCCGAACTAGGGCTAAATCCGGATCGCTCCTACACGCTGCAAGCTTTGATGCCAGGCCGCGATGAATGGATGCTGTTGCCCCCAGAAGCCGTTATCGGTGAGCAGTGGCTCACCCCGGCTTCACGGGTAGCGCTTTACGATATCACCGATAGTGGACATGATTTACCCTCGACGCAGGCAGGCACCACGGCTACATTGCGAGTGCTAAACGGGAAGCAAGCCGGAACGGAGTTCCTGCTGGCTCAGGGTTCACACACGGTTGGCCGTGACCCCGAATGCGAGGTGACGTTGGCAGACCTTTTCTTGTCTAAACGACACTTCCGGATTGATGTGGGAGTCGAAACCGAAGTGATCGATTTAGGTTCAGCGAACGGCCTGGAATTGGGAGGAAACCTGGTTTCCCGCATCCGGGTTGTGAATCGGGAGGAATTCTTTGCTGGCGGTACACGCATGTCTATCGAGGTCGCCGAGCAAGCGGCCACCTCTCGACAGGAAGCATCCGGGGTAATCGGAGTTAGGCGGTCACCGCGAGTCGAAACGCGGTATGCCGGGTCCACATTCAAGGCCCCAAGGGTGCCGCAAGAGCTAGAACCCCAGCCGTTCCCAATCCTGGCGATGCTAACCCCACTGCTTATGGGTGGGGCAATGTTCGTGATGACTGGTCGCCTCGCGTCGCTCATTTTCATCATGATGTCTCCGATTATGGTAATCGGAAACTACTTCACAAAACGAAAGCGTGAACGCACAAAGCTCGCCCGCAGCATCGCTAAGTTCGAGGACGCGCTGGCTGGACTGCGTGACCGGGTAGAACGGGAGAAGGTGGCAGAACATGTAGCCAGGGTTGCAGAGATCCCAGCCTCCGGTGATGTACTAGACGCTGCCGCACGGCTTAGCCCACTACTGTGGACGCGAAGGGCCGAACATTGGAATTTCCTGGAGGTGTGCCTGGGACGTGGCCCAATGCCTAGCCGTAACGTGATCGAGAACATTGACGGCGACGACATGATCCCAGAACATCAGGAGCGTCTGGATGCTTTGATTGAATCCGTCCGACTGATTGATGATGTACCACTAGTGGCAAGTTGGCGAGAGTCGGGCGCCATTGGAGTCTCCGGTCGTGAATCAGCTAGTCAGATCGTAGTCAACGCGATCATGGCGCAGGTGACGGGCCTACATTCTCCAGCCGAAGTGGTAGTTGCCGGTGTACTCTCTCCGCAATGGGCGCGCAACCTCGCCTGGCTTAAGTGGTTGCCTCATACGGCCTCTCCTCACAGCCCCTTGGCCGGGGAGCATCTAGCAGGGGATCAAGCATCGGGTGACCAATTACTGGCCCGGCTCGAAGAACTCGTCGTAGCACGCAGTCAGGAACGTGGCTCCGGTGGGGACGCTGAGGTACGCGGTGCCATCAATGAGGATGGTGCTGCCTGGCACGGTGGCGCCCAAGTGGGTTCGTCGGCACAGTCGGATTACTACGCAGGCCCATTACCGGCGGTTATCGTGGTTATCTCCGCCGACGCCGTAGCGGATCGGGCGCGATTAGTGGCGCTCTCGGAGCGAGCGGCCGACACTGGTGTGTTTCCGCTATGGGTAGGGGAGACGTTGGCGGAACTGCCCGCCGTTTGCCGCGCTTACGTAGACGCAGAGGCGGCCCGCGTAGGGTTGGTGCGAATCGGGCGGGCTATTGAACCGGTCGCGCTCGACGTGGTCGATGCCCCGATGGCCGGACGCTACGGGCGGCACATGGGTCGCCTCACCGACGCTGATGTGCCCGTAGCGGGGGCTGTGGGCGTGCCAAACCGGGCTTCGCTAGTTGGCCTGATCGATCCCGAGCTGCTGACCAATCCATCGGCCGCGCTTGACCGGTGGATTCAAAACGGCTCAATCCATGATCGCACTGATGCCGCGCTGCGGACGAAGGCACGAAAGCGCCCCGGACGTCTGCGAGCCATAGTTGGTGCCGGGGCTGATGGTCCAACGCATATTGACCTGCGCGTGCAGGGACCACACGCACTGGTGGGCGGCACCACCGGTGCGGGCAAGTCGGAGTTTTTGCAATCTTGGGTGCTGGGCATGGCTGCCGAATACAGCCCCGACCGAGTTACCTTCCTTTTTGTTGACTACAAGGGAGGCGCGGCCTTCGCCGACTGTGTAAACCTGCCGCACTGCGTAGGCTTGGTCACTGATCTTTCCCCGCACCTGGTGCGTCGGGCACTCACCTCATTGCGCGCCGAACTGCACTACCGCGAACACCTACTCAACGGCAAGGGAGCCAAGGATCTTGCCGAGTTGGAAGAACGCGGTGATCCTGAAGCGCCTCCCATGCTTGTTATCGTTATCGACGAGTTTGCGGCGCTGGTGGGGGAGGTGCCCGAGTTCGTTGACGGCGTCGTCGATGTGGCACAGCGTGGGCGCTCGCTGGGCATTCACCTGATTATGGCCACACAGCGGCCAGCGGGCGTCATCAAGGACAACCTGCGGGCAAATACGAACCTACGCGTCGCGCTCCGTATGGCCGACGAGTCCGACTCAGCCGACGTAGTGGGGGACAAGCTCGCAGCACATTTCGACGCGGGTACCCCCGGACGGGCTGTTGCTAAAACGGGTCCGGGGCGCTTGACGCTATTTCAGGCCGGTTACGCCGGTGGCTGGTCCCTTAATGTCAAGCGTGACCCAAAGGTCGAGGTGTTCGATTTGCCCTTCGGGCGAGGGAGTCAATGGCCTGAACTGGAGGAAGACGCTGCGGATGAACCCGAACAAGACCTCGGGCCAACCGATCAGGAGCGAATGGTCTCGGTATTTCAGGCAGCCGCAAAGCAGGCGAACCTTCCCGAGCCACGACGCCCGTGGCTTGACGAGCTGAAGGAGTGTTTTGACCTGGCATCGCTATCGGCCACGGAGGGTGGGGCGTTGCCGCTGGGCATGTGTGACGAGCCGGAACGGCAGACGCAGTCTGTTGCTTACTTTGATCCCGATGGTGACGGTCACATGGCCATATTCGGTACGGGTGGTTCCGGCAAGACGGTCATGCTGCGCTCGGTAGCCGTAACGGCCGCCCTTGATGGGCTGACTCACGTCTACGGCCTCGATTTCGCCTCCGGGGGGTTACGGATGCTCGAACCGCTCCCGCACGTTGGCGCGGTGGTGATGGGTGATGATGAGGAACGGGTGACTCGCCTGCTGCGGCAACTCAAAGATGAGGTGGAGAGCCGCACCGCGCGCTTCGCGCCCACTGGCGCGGCCTCGATCAGTGAATATCGCTCGGCAGTGGGCGGAAACCCAGCCGAGAAGCGGATCATTTTGCTCATCGACGCCTTTGGCGTGTTTGTTGACGAGTGGGACACACCGGCGGGTGGACGCAGCCGCTGGTTCCGGGTCTTCTCAGATCTAGTGCAGTCCGGTCGGCCACTTGGCATTCATGTGGTGTTTACCGTCGATCGTCCCGGGGCGGTGCCGTCAGCGATTCGTTCAGGCATCCAGCGCCGGGTCGTGTTGCGCTTGGCCGACGACAACCTCTACGCGCAACTAGACGTGCCTGGTGATGTTCTCGATGAGAACAGTCCGCCTGGACGTGGCATCTGGGGTCGCCTAGAGCTGCAAGCGGCGATTCAAGGCGGCGATGGATCGACCGCGGCACAGAGCGAAGCGATCACCGCCTTAGCTGAGCAACTTCGAGCCGCCGGGTTGGTCGAGGCACCAGGAGTAGGGGCGCTGCCAGAATTGATTACCCCGGCAGAACTTGGTGTCGCAGCGCCGGGGCAGTTGCTGCTTGGCATCGGAGACGAGGAACTGTTGCCGGTGGGCATCGAAACCGAAGGCGTATTGGCGATTGCAGGGCCACCACAGTCGGGTCGCTCAACCCTGGTCGCCACTATTGCTCATCAGGCGATAGCGGCGGGAATGACCATCTACCATGTCGGGCCGAAGCGGTCACGTATCGCCTCTCTGCCTGGGGTTCGACTCTCTGCCAGTACCCCAGAGAGCGTGTCTGAGATGGCGAGGGCGCTTGCGGGGTTGGTTTCGGGTGGTGAATCGACGGATAAGGTGATGTTGATTATTGAGGGCATCAACGATTGGTTGATGACCCCGGCCGATCAACCCTTGACGGAGGCGGTGCGTGCGTTGAAGCGCGCCGAGCATCTGGTGGTGAGCGAGGCGGAAACAACGACCTGGGGCGGGATTTCGCAGTTGCTTCAAGAGCTTAAGGCCGCTCGACGCGGCATCTTGTTGCAGCCAGAGTCGAATGATGGCAGCACAGTGCTTCGCACTGATATTGGTCGGGCTACCCGAGCCGACTTCCCGGTTGGCCGGGGCGTTCTAGTAGCTGCCGGTAAGACCCAGCGAGTCCAGTTTGCCTGTCTCGACGAGTTGGCAGGAGATGATTCTTGAAGACTGGTGCCGAAAAGGGTGGGCGGTGGTGGCTTCGACACGTCGGGCCTGACGGCCCTCCTACTCAACCACCCGGTTGGCGCGGGTAGGGTCGTGGTGTGAAACGTAATGGAGTTGTCTCGGCGGTGCTTGCCGGGGGGGGAACCGCCGGGCATGTGAACCCGCTGCTTGCCGTGGCCGATGAGTTGCGCGCCCGCAACCCCGAGGCCCGCATCCTGGCTCTTGGCACTACCGCCGGGCTGGAGGCCGAGCTGGTACCCGCCCGCGGGTACGAACTTCGCGCCATTCCGCGCGTGCCGCTGCCACGTCGGCCCTCCCTAGACCTGCTGCGGCTGCCAGGGCGGATGAAGGCCGCCATCGCCGCCGCCGAGGCCGCCATAGTAGAGATCGACGCGCAGGTAGTGATCGGGTTCGGCGGCTATGTTTCGACCCCCGCCTACCTGGCCGCCCGCCGCCGGGGCATACCCGTAGTGATCCACGAGCAGAACGCCCGCCCCGGCCTGGCAAATCGGCTCGGCGCCCGCTGGGCCGCCGCCGTCGGCCTCACCTTCCCGGACACGCGGCTGCATCCGCGCGGCGGCAAGGCCGAAGTAGTGGGTCTGCCGCTGCGCCAAGAGATCACCGCGTTGGCTGACGCGCGGGCTGACACGGGGTCGGTAGCATCGAACGAGGCGCGGGAGGCTGGCGCCGCCGCGCTTGGGCTTGACCCTGGCCTTCCGACGTTGCTGGTCACTGGAGGGTCGTCCGGGGCACTCAGCGTTAATGAGGCCGTCGTGGGTGCCGCCGAGGCGCTGCTTGATGCCGGTATCCAGGTGCTTCACCTGACCGGCGTGGGCAAAGACGAGGCGGTACGCCAGGCATTGCACCGCCTGGCCACCCA
>Ga0131853_10004619_pt1 | contig 24695 bp, 17 predicted proteins | sample TergutLab28metaG_FD_92764 | JGI IMG/M metagenome (GOLD analysis project Ga0131853, IMG submission 92764) | Labiotermes labralis P1 segment gut microbial communities from Petit-Saut dam, French Guiana - Lab288 P1 (version 2) (version 2) | ecosystem: Host-associated > Arthropoda: Insects >...
ATAACAAGTGCATTGTTTGTTGTGCTTGATAGATTGTCATAAGCAACTCTCCACTGATCATTGAGGTTTGTGCGGAACATCACACTATAACGAACAGATTGATTGAAGGTTCCCGTGAAGATGCGGTCTAATCGAACAACATGAGCAGGCAATACATCTCGCATATAAAAATCAGATAGAGGGATATTAGACGTATTGGCAATTCTTGTGATTGTATACACAATCGGCTGCCCAGCCATTACCTCTTGCGGTCCTGTTTTACGTGCTTCTACCGATACATTGGCAGGTTCATTAAAGAACTCCATCCTCACAATCTGGCCTGAGTGTTCAATAGTTACATCCAAAACTTGAGTTGAACGCTTAAAAAACGCTGGAGCCACAATCTCTTCAATCAAGTAGCGGCCAAGCGGTAGCGGACGGGATACACCCACACCCCTATGGTCTGTGCGGAATTGGTCAATAACATTGCCAGTACGCCAATCCCTTACCTCAAAGACAGCACCCTCTAAGCGACTACCTCGTGGCAAGGCATTCATTTCATTATCTGCGCTGGACAGTTTAGTTATCTGGATTTGACCTGCTTCTTTTGTGTTCTCCCAAGTCACCTCCGTCATCATCCCAACGCGAAACTCAATAGTACGTGGCATGTTGTCAATGAGGTAGCCATCGGCAGCCCGTGTCTCCTGAATTGTGTATCGCCCTGCAGGCAAGATGCCTGTGAACTCTATCACGCCATTGTTATCTGTAACAAATGGACCTGCGACCTCCTGGCGAGTAACAAAGTCAAATATCCTGAACTCAACACCGGGAATACCTTGACGTGTAACAGAATCAATCTTATGCAACCTTAATCCAGCCATTTGATGATTAACAACCTCAAGGACAGATTGCCGCCCTGCTGTAATAGTCACGATATGAACTGTTTCGTCCAGTATGTAACCAGGCAACGCCCTGACTTCTGTGATGTGATACACCCCCGGCTGCAGATGATTAAGAATAATCATCCCACGATGGTCAGTAAGGAAGTTACCATTCACAGCAAGATTCGGACTGTTTGCACCTGTGTTTGGTTGATTTTGGTCTGCTGCCATACCGCGCACTATGCGGCCATCGGCATGGCGGACTTCAAACTCAACACCCTGAAGAGGTTGTCCTGTGCTTGCATCTCGTTTAATAATCAACAATCCGCTTGCAGGATCGTTTTCCACTTCGAGCAAATGCTGCCTTTGACGTGAAGCTGAGTTTATCTCAAACATAACAGGCTCACTCAAGCCAATGAAGCCTTCTGCCGCACGTATCTCTGTCAAAAGATAGGTGCCATCTTCCATAACAGGCAAATGAATTAACCCGTTGCGGTCAGTTATAAAATCATAGAATCCAGTTTGCGGATTTCTGATTCTCTCTCCACTGGGCCGAGATATCTGGAATACAACTCCTTCGATAGACTCGCGTGTTACGCTGTTTATCTTGCGGAGGGTTAATTCCGGCAATCTAAAGTTTTGAATGTCGATGGTTGTGTTTTGTGAATCTGCGGCTACGACAAAGATTACAGGCTCTGCTATCACAAACCCAGGCAATGCCCTCGTTTCAATGGCAATGAAGGTTCCCGGGGTTAGGTTCGGCAGTTGAATCAGCCCGGCACGATCTGTTGTAAATATTGTAGAGCCATCAACTGGATTTTGCAATCTTTCACCAGCATTTCCATTTCCGAAGTATCTGGCGATTTCAAACTGAACTCCTTCAAGCGGTCCGCCTGTGTCACCATCTGTCTTGCGTATGACCCAATCAGCGCGTTTGTGATTGTAGATTGTGACTGTTCGGTTTTCGCCGGGAGCTACAGTAAATAAAACAGGTCCTTCAATGGTGTAACCAGGCAATGCCCTCGTCTCAATTGCGATATAGCGGCCAAGAGCAATTGCAGGAAGTGGTATGCGCCCGGCATTATCCGTGATAAAGGTTGTAGTGCCGTCAACAGGATTAACGAGCCTTTGCCCAGCTGTGCCATTACCTATATCATGAGCAATCTCAAAGTGAACTCCGGCAAGCGGTTGGCGAGTTGCGCCATCCAGCTTCAATATCGTAAAGTCGGGATAGCGGTAATTGCGAATAATTACCGTCGTATCACCGTTTATGCCAACAGTAAAGATTGTCGGGCTTGCTGCCATAAATCCCGGCAACGGACGTGTTTCAATCGCTATCCATTGCCCATCTTCCAATGTTGGTAGATAGATATGACCACTTGCATCCGTGGTGAATTCATAGCTATTATCCAAGGCATAGTTTTTCAATCTCTGGCCCGTAGAGCCATTACCAAAATATCTGGCAAACTCAAATATAACGCCTGGCAAAGGTCTGCCTGTATCGCCATCAATCTTGCGGACTACGATGCTTGGCTGCTTGTAGTTACGTATGGTAATAACCGTATCTCTACCATCGACAACATCAAATGTTACAGGATCGGCAAGTCTATAGCCCGGCAAAGCCCTTATCTCTGTTGCGACATATGTTCCTGACGCAAGATTAGGAATATGAATCATGCCGGAGCCGTCTGTGACAAACTCAAAGGTTCTGTTTGCTGGATTTTGAATACGTTCGCCGTTTAGGCGAGTGATTTCAAAAACAACCCCAGCCAAAGGCCTGCCATAATCACCGCTGATTTTGCGTATGGATGTTTGGGCATAAGGCACATTTACAAAACGAAGTGTCGTTGTTTCACCTGCACGGATTTCAAATGTCTGTGAATTAGAATCCAGCACAAAGCCTTGTGGTGAGCGCACTTCCGTCACGACAAAGCTGCCCGGACTTATTTCTTCGATTGTAGCTATGCCGCCACTGTTAGAAGTTACACGAGCAACTAGATTGCCGCCCAGTGTTCGCACCTCAAACTCGGCACCCGCAAGAGGTCTGCCTTGGTCGTCCACCTTTTCAATGATAAGACTTGGCATCCTATAATTCACAAAGGTCACAGTCTGCGCTGAATTAGGCCGAACTTCAACCGATTGTCCGCCTTGCGCCATGATGAAGCCTCTTGGAGCCTGTATCTCTTCGACCAAATGCCATCCAGATGTCAAGTTTGGAACATTGACCATGCCACTTGCCGCTGTGGTAAACTCACCAATGACCTCACCATTCTGACGAGATACACGGAATCTTGCGCCCGCCAGCGGATTACCTTCATTATCCACTTTGTTTATTGTGATACTTCCTTGGCGTGGATTTCTAAAGGTCAATACCGTAGGAACGCCCGGCTGTATCTCAACTGTGCGAAGAGCATTTGGGTCAAGTTCGTGTCCAGGCGGTGCCTGGATTTCTTCAACGACCACCCAGCCCAACAAACCAGGGATTTCTATAGTTCCGCTTGCATCGGTACGGAACTCTCCTATCAAAGTACCGTTTTGCCTTCGCACTTCAAAGATGGCACCGGCCAATGGCGAATCATCAAAACTATCCAACTTGCGGATAATTAATGTGCCTTCTGGGCGGTTCGTAAACTCCAACCTGTAGGTTTCACCTGTAGCTTCTACCCGTATTGTCTGCGGTGTGGAGTTAAGCACAAATCCGCTTGGTGCGCGTGTCTCTGTAACAATATAGCTATCTGGCGGGAGGTTTGGGATCAGAATTTCACCCTGTAAATTGGTTGTGAATAACCCATTTGCTGTTCCAACCACCGTGCCACTTGATGTCGTGACCCTAAACTCTGCTCCCAAAAGTGGTCTGCCCGTTACCTCACATCGTTTGGATATAAGTAGGCTGCCATATGGGTCATTGGCAAAAACAACTTCAACAACGCTATGCCCATCCGGCTGCAAGAAAACAGTTTGGGTGTTGGTTGCATTTAAGGTGAAGTTGTTCGGTGCCTGCACCTCACGGACCACATAGCTGCCAGGGATTAAACCCGTCAATACGATTATACCGCTGTTATCAGTAGTGTATCGCCCAATAACCGTTCCAAGTGTGCCACTTACCCCTGCTGAAGTATGTATCACCTCAAAGGATGCACCTTGGAGCAGATTGCCTGTTACGGAGCAGGTTTTCTTGATAACAATAGAGTTCAAGGGCCAATTCCATATCCCTGTACCTGTAAGATGTGCGCCGCCGCCTGTTACCTGCAATCCTGAAGATGCAAAAGCAGCGCGCTCTGAATCAGACATGTTTTCCCAGTTGTTTGGAAGGTCATATTCAGTGCCTACACCTTGCGGCGGTGTTACTTGTGATGGCGGAGCACCTTCTGTTGTCGGGGTATTTCGTAAGTCCGGCATTAGTGCCAGCAATTGATAGGTGTTATCACCGGGATGCAGAAATACTCTATATGAATTGTTGACATTCAAGCTCATCCCTGGTGCCGGATGTGTCTCCGTGATGCGATACCAACCACTCTGGACAAAAGGCAGAATAATCTGCCCATTTGCATCAGTTACAAACTCTCCAATACGAATAACATTACCGCTGTTTGGCACCTCGAACTCCACTAAGAAGCGCGTCAATGGTACAGGTCGGAATGTCACCTGATTGAATTTAGTTATGATTAGCGTAGGCAGTAGTGTATTTTCTACGATGAGAGTATAGTCCTCATTTTCTCTAATGGTGATTGTCCATGTACGATTTGCAACCTGGGGATCCAACCAATAATTGGTTGCAGCCCTTGTTTCAATTATCCGGTATACACCTGCCGGAAGCTCAGTCAATACTATGCGCCCCTGTGCATCGGTGCGAAATGGATTGCCCGTTAACATTCCTGTAGGTGCAGGGCTTAAACGCTCTATGGAAAACTCAGCATTTTGTATCGGGTCACCTGTTCTTGCATCCCGTTTAAGAATTGTCAAATCTGGCATACGACGATTACTAAACACAACGGTATTGTTGTATCCTGCTTGCATAGTAACGAGCTGCCAGTTCGGGTCAGATAGATGAAAGCCCGGCGGTGCAACTGTTTCAGTCACAATGAAGTTGCGCTCAGCAATACCTTCAAATAGTGTCCATGGGATATGAATTTCACCATTGGCGTCCGTTATCATAGAAAAATCAGTAGGCAATGGACGACCGCTTCCCTGAGCTTCGATAGTGAAATGCGCTCCGGCAAGCCTTTCACCAGTATCCTGGTCTTCCTTAATGATTGTCAGCCCCGGATTTCTCCAGTTCCTCCATGTGATTCTGTTTTCATCACCAGGTGAGAGAACAATCTCTCTTGGACCATCCATAAGGACATAGCCATCGGGGGCAACTATCTCACGAATTACATAGGTTCGATTAGGATAAAGAAAATTGCCATAACTTCCTCTACCAAACACAGCAATACCATCAGCACCTGATGTGGCCTGCCACGTTTCTCCGGTTGTTGGATCGAGTAACTCAAAAATAGCCCCGGCCAGGGGCTCATTGGTTATACCGTCAATCTTTAAGATTTCTAAGGATGACTTTGGGATATTAAAGAAGGTATGCGATGGTGCCGTTCCTGCTTCTACTGTTTGGCCCCATCCCAAGTTTACATGCCACACATTATTCTCACCAAGCAAGAATCCCGATGGCGGTGATATCTCTGTGATTGTGAAGGCTCCCGCAGGCAAGTCACTAAATACTACACGTCCACTTGAATCAGTAGTAGCCTGTCTGTCAATTGGAATTGCTGGATTGCCTGGGTAGAAGCCCTGGATACGAAACGTCGCGCCTTGGAGTAACTGGTTATTGCCAACACCATTGGACACTTCGCGTTTGTAGATAATCACTTCCGAAAATGGATAATTTTCGAACACGATATTTATTGCGCTTTTGTGTCCGGTTTGGTTAACATCAAAAACCGGAATAACTTCAAGCTGTACTGCATTAAGTACATCGTACATAATTGCAAGCACTTCTTGTAATGTCATTGCAGGTGTAACTGCATCTGAGAGGTCATTAAGCATTTCCATAACCTCATCCCATGGAATAACAACCACAGAACCATTTTCTGCACTAACGGCACGAAGGGCGATTGTGATATCGGGTGGGGTCTTCCAAAAGCTATAGCTGGTATGTTGAGGATAAAGGGAGTATCCTGCCGGTGCACGCTCTTCCTGGACTTGGTAGAATCCATAGGGTAAGCCTTGGATTTCCCATACGCCGTCTCTTACGGTAGATGTTACTCCGCCGCCGATATTGGTTGTTGCGCCTGCTGTCAATACCTGACTTAGATTTATACCTGTGTTATCGAAATTGATGATTGATGGGCCGCCATATACTGAACCTTCAATATTCACAGCGAAGTTTGACATGCCCTGTAGCCTCATGAGGGCACCGGGGATGTTTTCACGGGTTATGGCGTCAATCTTTTGGATGACTACGCCGTTTCCATTGCCGTTTTCATATTCACCATTGCCGTTTGTCGTTGGTTCGTTTGAAAAAGTCACAATTGCCGGCGCAGTCGCAGTATGATTTGGCGTAACTGTTACAGTTTGAGTTGGGTTGCTGGCCAAGCTGAAGCCTGATGGAGGGGTGATTTCTGTGATGTTGTAGATGCCTATAGTAATATCACCCGATGTCCATCCATTTGCACCGACGGTCACATTGTGGCCGCTCGGCCACTGAGGGCCTGTAATATTGAAAACGGCACCGCCAAGATTATTGCCCTGCAAATCAGTCTTCAGGATACGAAGCCGGCCTCTCTCAGGTGCATCATCTCCAAAACTGTACTCTGCTCTTGCAAGCATTTCCGGCACGTAAAAAACAATATCTTGCCATTGCGCTGGATTAACGCTGTTTTGCATGACATATACTCTGTTCGCATATAGGTTGTTTATTCCAACCAAGTCTACGGCTGCCGTTTGACCCTCGCTTCCAACAGGCATTACAAAATGAATCTCATCCACTCTTATCCATGGGCGGTCAACTGAAGTAGGATTACCTGGGCGGACAAAGTATATCTGGTCAGAGTTAGTTGGTGCTGTAGCCACAAGCACGCCATCTGCAAACAGTTGCGTTCCGGCAGGTGTACCTGCATCCCATACAAAACGGAATGGATTACTTCCGCAGTTTGACCTACGGCTGCCATATACATCAAATGGCGGCGATTGTGGTGTGTTGCCGGTTATATGGTCACTAGCTTGTCCATTAACAGTGAGGGCAGGGTTGTTTGTTAGGCTTGCTGGTGCTCCACCGGCAGTGCCAGCACGAAGCGAATCGAGCATAGCTGCTGTTGATGCACTTAAAGGATTGCCGTTTGTATGATTCCACGTTGCGCCTGCATTTCCGACCTGAGCAACAGCAACTCTGGTCATATAGGAGTTCCAGCGCCGGGCATCTAGCGGCAGGCTCGTATCACTAAAGCCAGGGTTGTTAGGATGTCCATAACGCAAAACTGTTAGGAACTCAGCAGCTTCATTACCCGTCATAACATACATCGCATCAGGATTCTCCGGCCCACGTTGATTCGGATTCGCACAATAGGCCTCATAATCAATGCCATTGATACGAACAACATACCTTCTTACACTAACAGAGGTACCATTCATTGCTACTTGCAAGCCGGCAAACTGGTAGTCGGAAAAGTAGTGTTGCCAAACGGTTCCTGCGGGCAGACTTAGTGCTACGATAAAGCTAGGTTGTGGCTCTTCGGCTCCATCTGAGCCAAAAGGCTCTATTGCGGGCATGACCGGAGAAACATTTTCAACTCTTTCATCGTCAAGATATATTCGCTCTTCGTCAAGATAGATATATCTTGGAATTTCTACTGGTACAGGCTTATCAAAGCCTTCAAAAGATACCATTATAATGCCATTGGCTGGCACTACTGTTTCCTCACCGTCGATTATAGCCACAAAAGGCTCATGTTCTGGAGGGCGGGGCTCCGTTGTCAATAAACTTGATGGTGTGCGCGGCAACATTGATGCTGCTTGGACATCAAGTGGTACAGCGCCTACCACAGTTAAAAGTGTCAGCACCAATGCTATTAACGGTTTAAATATTCTTTTTGTATTTCTAAAACTCATGTTTACCTCCTATAACTCAGATGTTGTGTGAAAACTTTATTTTCTGGTACGATTAGCTATTCCATAGGCATCATCACTTTCAAATAAAAAATGGCAGACTGTTAAGCCTGCCAATAGAGTATTTATGTATCACCTCAACGAGGGGATTGTTGTTTGTGCTTTAGACAAAAGAAAAAGGCCACGCCTTGAAACGTGACCTTTGAACTGACGTTACTCGTTACTTTGTTCTATATATTCAGTTACATTCTCCAAAACAGACTTGGCGCACTTCAAGGCAATTTTCACATCTGATTCCGTGCATTCAGCATCTTCATCAGGATATCGTGATATTGTAGCGAAGTCAGTCATCTTGCTTGCGGTTATTTCATCTATATGCACGTTAAAGTTTAGGTTGGCGCATTCTTCTACCAGGCGCTCAATGTTATGAGTTTTTGGTATAACGGCTTCATTGTATGCGATAACTGCTTTTAATGCTTTTTCTGTTGCCTGTTGGCAATGATAACATATTTTCGCCATGTGCTTGGGCCAAAAGTGTTGTTGAGCACCAACGGCAAAGTCATAATCGTCCTGCGCGTAACTTAGCCATTCTTTGGCATATTTCACATCAGCCACTCAACACCACCCCTTCACTTTTTATCGTATATTGTATCCTGGATTTAGACTTTGACCATTGCTCAAACTCTTCGAATGTATACAGGAACAGGTCAAGGGGCATAGGAAAGCCTCTGCGCGCAGCGCAGGCTATGTTAACTCTCATGTCACTTCTTCTACCGATTATTTCAGGCACTAACACGCAAATATCAAAGTCACTATCTTTAGTGTAATCGCCTCTAGCATAAGATCCAAACAAAATGACTTGAGCATCAGGATATTCGGCTCTTATAGAGTTAGATATTTCGCCCAACAGCTCTTCTAAGGATTGCTCTAAATATTCGCCTTTGTATGTTTGTACTTTTGTTGCCATTTTGCTTGACACCCCTTTCGCTTCAGAAGTAGATAATCACACACTGTATTCTCTTGCTTAAACTTAAACGATAGCGTCTTTATTATTTGTCTAGCAAATTTCTCTCACAAGTGGCGAGAGAAATTTGTTGTCTACATGCCTTCCATAAAACGTATCATGTACCAAATGCTTTTTGGCGAAAACTTCATATACTAATTGACAACCATAAAACTTACCTACTGCTATCATTGTAGTTGCTCAAAAGCATGAGAGACCTCGTAAAGAGAAATTGTTTCTACATCTGCTCATAGATTAATCTTGCTTCACTTTCAATGCGTTGCCTAAACTCTGCCTTTGCCTTTGACAAGGCAGCCCAAGTGATTAAGTCTACCGAGCATCCCAGCGCGTCTTTCAAGTCTTCACGCAGACCAAAGAAATCAAGCCCTCTGGTGTTAGGCAGAAACTCAACTAATAAATCTATATCGCTTAATTCGGTCATAGCTCCTCTAGCCGCCGAGCCAAAGAATGCGGCGCGGCTAATGGGGTATTGCAACAATATCTCGCGAACTGTTGATTCCACTTGCGTCATTGATTGATTCATGTTCCTATCACCACCTCGTCATTCTTACATCTTTCTTTGATTATACCTTAGAAACCAAGAAAGTTCAACTGTTTTCAGTATTCAGTAATAAACACATACAATATAATCTACCAATTGAACATCAGGTACACATAAGGAGCTGTTGCCCCAACTCCAACATAAGGAAAATTAGTTAATAGATTTTGCCTATGTCCTGGCGAATTTATCCACCTTTCAACATGCTCTTCAGGTGTGACAATACCAACTGCACCATTTGCTCCAGAACCTGTACCACCAGTAAAAACTGAAATCACGGTCGTGCTGTTGCCATATGGTCCACGATCATGGCCAAGTCCTGTGTTTAAATCTGCCATAGTTTGCGCATAAAATCTTGCTGCCATCATAGCATCAGTGCATATTTCGAGCTGAGGCAAACCTTCAGATACTCGAAACTCGTTAGTCAACCTCACAATTTGCAGTTCAAACTCATTCATTCCACCAAGGGCGTTGTACTCGTCAATCCATGCCTGCCTTTCAGTTTCAGCCAGTCTCCTGTTCGGAAGAGCGATTGATGATCTTGTGCTTTCTAAAACAGAAACCCACTCATTTCTTGTCATTTCTATAGGCCTTATCCCATTTATATCAACAAACCCATCGACAAAATTTGAAGTATTTGCTTCAACAACAGATGGCTCTGGTGTTGGCTCTGATATCGCAACTGATGTAATTGATACTGCGATACCATTTCCATCGTTTCCGACATTAGTATCAATCAAAACCATCCTATTTTCCCCATCCCACTCTACGCTAACCCCAATAGCCTCGGAAACAGCCCTGAGCGGCAGCATAGTTCTGCCATTAACTATCTGCTGCGGAACATCAGGGGTGATGGTGTGGGGTACGCCAAAGTCAGCACTTCTTTGAACTATAAAGGTTAATTCGTCAACAGGGATTGTGATGGAATGTCCAGGGCCTTCAAGCATTGCTGTTCTTGTGACATCAATCCATTCTACTGTGAAGCCCATGTGTTCGAAGACGCCGCGTACAGGAACTAGGGTGCGCCCGTCCACGATAATCGGTGGTTGGTCTTCAAAATGAACCTGCTGGCCATCTACAAATACGCGAATGTCAGAAGATATGTTATTCGTAGTGGATTGGCCGGCGTGCTGGACTGTTGCATGTACTGTTGTATTGTTTATGCTTATTGAGTTTAGAAGCCAAGCCATGGTCATTATGGCAAAGGTAGTATTTATTACGATTTTTCTTAACATAAACATCCTCTCCTTACTTTGTGCTATATCATCCAAATTGGTACAATGAGTGTGGTTTTATCAATCTCCACTAACTCTTCATTTGAGCAGATTATTGCGCCAGTTCCACGCGGTACGCTACCGGAGTCTAGTACCTTGAAAGCTTGTGCATCAGAAGCTGGTGGCGATGCCGAACTCCTAACTTCTATTGGATGCAGCTTGCCGTCACTTTCAATGACCATATCAACTTCCTTAGCATCTCTGTCCCTATAGTAGTAGACCGAAGGTTGTTTGCCATTGTTTGTATAGCTTTTAATAATTTCTGTCACAACAAAGTTCTCCAGGATGGTTTCGCTTATTGCTCCATTCATAAGAGCCTCGGGACTAGAGTGTTTTGTAAGATACGCTACAAGCCCAGTATCAAAAAAGTACATCTTTGGAGTCTTTATGGTGCGTTTAAGCAAATTATTGGAGTAGGGTCTCAGATAGAAAATAACTCCAGACTGCTCCATAAGCCCAAGCCATCGCTTGGCTGTGATGCGTGTAATGCCAACACTTTGGGCAATATCGTCGATATTAAGCAATTGTCCTACGCGAAACGCAGCAGCTCTCACAAAGTCTGCAAACGTAAGTGAATCAATGCGATCTACCATATTTCCTATATCACGCTGAACGTATGTTTGTAGATAACTGGAATAAAACATATCTCTGTCGGGATATTTTCCGCTGATGTTACCCGGCAAAGAACCTTTCCATATGCGCTCGTAAGTTTCGCTTATATTCGCTTTTGCACCGACCTTTGCTCGTTCTTTAAGCATATCAACATTGACTTCAAAAGGTGTATGCTCTCCGTTGCCATACATTTCATGCTGCGATAGGCTTGCCATGTGCATAATGGCAACTCGCCCTGCCAATGATTCCTGCGCAAGCTCCATCATATGAAAAGCATGTGAGCAAGTCATCCAGAAAGAACCTGGTGCAGCACCGTTATCAATAGCAATCTTAATATAGGAAAATAGTTGCGGAGCATACTGCACTTCGGATATCAGGATGGGGGTTGGATGCTTACTCAAAAACATTTCTGGATCTGTTTTTGCAAGTTTACGAGCTTCAAAGTCATCAAGCGTTACGAAATTTCGGTCTTTTTCCATCAGGTAGCGAAGGGTAGTGGTTTTTCCAACTTGTCTTGGGCCCGTTATCAAGACAGCTGAATAATGCTTTGAGGTCTCAATGATTGTTTTCTCAATGGTTCTGCCTATATACTGCATCATTTCACCTCATTTACGGCAATTTGTATATTATGGTGATATTATAGCCGAAAGAGAAAGAGTTGTCAACATTTATTTGCAAATTGATAAAGCTGCATGATTGTATCCCGCCATATAACTACGCATTTACTTCTTGCCAAGGATGTGCTGTCCCTTGTCGAGCCTGTATTGTTGATTATTAAGAATGTACTCTGGTATGTAGCACCGAGACTGCTTTCTCATTTTGATTAACACCAAGACTCTCACTTAACTGCTCTATCATCCCACGAACCTGCGCCGGAATTTGCCTCTTATCTTGCTCTCGTTTTAGCATGGTGCCATAAAGTTTTATGAAATGGGCTCTATCAGCGACACTATTCTCACTCAGACATAGCTCACGCCAACCCATGCGCTCCACCACCTGCCTCACTGGTTCGCTCATAGAAACCATGGCCTCTTCCTGACGCATATAACCAAAGCTTCTGATTGCTAAAAGCACCTCACCCCACGCTTCGTCCTCATAGGGGATGTGGGGTTGATTTATAGAGGCTATGGCTTTTCTCACCTCTGCTATAGACGGTGGGAAATCGCATGTTGCAATCAGTTTGTATAAGGCTGCTCCAGCCACATCAGCCGGCGTATCTTTGAGCATCATGTGCCATAGGGCAACGGCCGCATTAAGTTCGTCGCTTTCAGGGCGAATGTTTGCATAAAATCGTGGAAATGCTGTGTGTAGAACACCTAGAAGAACTTTTGTTTCTTGTTCGGTCATGTCTCAACCTCCTTATGGCAATGATAGAGTTTTCATTCCATCATGGCCTTTCATTTTCTGAGCAATAGCATAATTGAGGGCATCATAGCCTATTTCAGGGCATCATAGCCTATTCCAAAACCTCAAAACGTCATACTTTACAGCTAATCAGCTGGATTCTGGTATGTTATAACAACATTTTGCGTATCCGACTCTGGACCAGGCATGCCCACCCCAAACAACTGGGTAAACGGGTGATGCCCTTGTGGCTGCTCGCTGAAATCGGGGCTTGGTATGTTGTAGCCATCAATCACATCTTTACTATTCATTGCATTTATATCGTTTTGCAAGCTATGGAAAAATGGATTCTCGCCCTTGTTTACTGGATTCGCAGCAATTGTCGCTGTTGAGTCATCGTTCCAACGCTCTTGGTTTAACCATGTGGCTGGATAACAAAATAGCGTGTTGGTTCTGGCGCAATATTGCTTATACGAGTTCAAGGCCACCATAATTTTGCCAAACAGCTCCTCGCCAGGGTTGATTTTCTGCCATGCTTTAAGAGCAACCTTCTTAGCTCGTTTGAGCGGGTACTCCCGATAAAACATTTCAAACTGTTCATTCACAAGGGTCATGGCTTGATTTTTGCAATCGCTGGCCGTTTTAACCGTTAGGTGCTCGCCTTGTGGATCTTGATTAGCTTTTTCAGTTTCTGCTTTTTCAGTCTTTGAGTGCGGATTTACTGAGCCGCTCTCCGCAGGAGAGCAAAGGTCTTTCCTCTCTGGGGTAGTCTCTGCTGTAATCTCTGAAGTAATCTCTGGTATAGGTTGGTTACTTTGTACCCTTCCATTGGGTACATTGTCACCATGGTGATTAGGTACAATGTCACTAGCATTGGGTACAATGTACCTAATCACAGGTACATTATCACTATTGACTTTCCTGGCGGCTTTACGGGCATTGAATTGTGTATTGTCATCGCTCAGAGAGTCGAGGGCATCGTAGTCGATGCTGTACCATCTTGTTCTATCGTAACCTCGCACATTATAGTTGCCAACAATAAGGAGTCCCTTCTTTTCCAAGCGTGCAAAGGCTTTCTTCACTCCATCAAAGCTCATAAAGTAAAAGTCGTTTTCCTGCCATTCACGAATGGTGTTGTAAACCCAATACCTGCCGTCATAAAAGTTCTTACCGGCTTTTTTGTTTATATTCAGCCAGTAGTTGACCTGCTGCAATACTATGGCATCAGTTATGCCGACTGCTTTCGCGAGGCCGCGGAGCAGAACTAATGGCTGCTCATCAAATAACAGTTTACTTTCCATCTTAAACATATGTAATTCTCCTATCCGCTTCAATATAAGAGGCCGTTGTTGACACATCTCCTATTATTATTTCAACCACAAGGAAGGCGCGAGAGGAGAATAACCCGCGCCACGGTATGGCCATACCGCCCTGTGTGCTTTGGCTCATTAGCCAATCCAGCAGCCAGGATTGAACTGGCTTCTTGCCTAATCAAGTGCTGGCATTTTCTTTCACATATATTTCTTTTTTCACATATTTTAGATAAAGAAAAATAGGTATAGAAAAAACCGCAGGCAATTAGCATAGATTTCTGGCTAATATTCCTACGGTTTGATGGCTTGCTATTCAATTGTACATAACCTAATCATAAACTTAATCATCACCGAAACTTTCCCATGCTCCCAAGATGGCGGCCTGTTCATCAGCATCAAGGTGGTTGCCCTCATCGGCAATGACAACTGTAGCTTCCAGGCTGTGGGCCAGAGTTGGCGTAGCATTTTTATTTTGAGCAATTGCATTAGAAGCTAATGACTGTACAATATCTTTCGCTGGCGCTTCGGTACATCCCTTTTGCTCCTCATGAGCTACGTTAAAAGGTTGGGCGGACTCGTAAGCTGGGGAAGGTTGGGGAGACAAGTTACATCGCGACGATGTACTCTGCAAAAGCTGTAGAAGCACAAAATGCACATCTGGCGACAACTGCTGTCCTGATGCTACTATCTCCAATATTGCATCGTGCATTACAACGCTTTTAGCAATAAAATCAGCCTTCTTTCTTCCTTTCCTTTCTAAAATACCCATTGCTCGAAAATGGATAGGGTCTTCATCAGAAAAGCGAGTACAAAAGCGATTTGGGTCTTTCTTCATAGAAAAACCTCCTTACGCCATTTGTCTTTTTGCGCCATCTGAGTTTTCATTGCATGAGACACTTCCGTTGCTTGAGCTATTGGCATTACTGTTTAATTTGTCGGAGCTATCATTGTTGGACTTGTTTTTCAGATTATGCAAAAGCGCATAGCCTTTCGCATTCGCATGAACATCACCAATGAATAGAGGTTTCTTAGCTCGTCCAGATGTAAGGAAGTAATCTTCCAGCAGTATAGCACCACCGCCCATGAACACGGTCTTTTCCTCTTCAATATCAAAGCCCTTACCAGCAATTACTTCAAGCAAGCGGTCAGCAAAAGCACATGCGGCATTTCTTACAATATCAATCCGCTCTTGGCTGTAATCAGGATGTTCTTCCATCAGGATATCCCTAATAACATCTTCAGCAATGTCCTTTTTGCCTAATGCGCGGGCTTGGTCATTGATTTTATCAAATAGCTCACGCACTCCAAAATAGAGCGACGTACACAAAGACATGTTTGGATTAAGATTCTTGAGCTGGATGCAATCAACGGTGAAGCCGCCCACATCAACTATATTGACGATTTTAGATTGCTTGAGTTGACCAAAAACAGTCATGGCAGCAGCAAAGCCTTGTGGAAATACGTTTGCACTTTTGATACTCACTCGAAATTCCTTTCCGTTAAGCTCAAAAACAGTTGGCACTGTCGGCACAGATGGATTGCAGAAATATTGCTGAAACTTCTTTTTATGAAGTTCATAGTGCAGTAATGGCAGACCTACAAGTAGATCAACTTCAATCACTTCATTTTCTGCCAGAAGCTTCAATATTTCTTTGTCGCCCTTCAGTTCTTTGCCCAGTGCAAACAGTGTAAGGATATAATATCTCTCGTCAACTGTTTTATCATTGAGCACAGGCATACTCTCATCGGCGAGAGTGTAAGTTTTCCCTCTGAAAGTTAGGACATCACTGCCGATTCCAGGCAAAAAAATGTTTTCGATATAGCCTGCATGGAAAACATGGTTGATGGTTTTGATTAGGCCGTTGCCTGTGTCAACCGAAATGGTTCTTCTTATGTTAACTGATACTTTTGTGATATTTGGTTTCATTATTCTCCTCCTGATGTTTGGGATTCTCTCGCAGTTATTCGTGTTAATAGCGCAAAATAGCAACTTATCAGTTGCAATTATTTCGTATTTGTGTTAAACTGTGAAGCGTTAACACGGCATTTAGCCCTCGTAAAATCCAAAACTACGACTTCTTTACAGTTCTGCCTTAGCAAATGATATAGAAAAACTACTGGGCTACAAAACGAACATTGCGATTTTTGGATGCAATTATAAAGTTAGACGCATACAAAAAAGCGGCTGTTGTTCTTTCAAAATTCTTTCAAAATTCTTTCAAAGTTGAAAGAAAACTAAAAACCGCAATTTCAACGAATGGAATATATGATAATGAAATGTGCCTCGAATCGGCATAATATAAGGGGTTAATCTGCTTTATATGTTTTCAAGAAGTGCTATGTATCTCATGACACTCGCGACTTAGAATCTTGTGCCGAGAGGCGTGGGGGTTCGAGTCCCTTCATCCGCATAATGGCTAAATCAAGGGCTTTCTGGCTTATCAGAAAGCCCTTGTCTTTTGTCTAAACCCCCTTACTTCTAACAGATTCTAACAGATTTCTAGCAGAATCTTCGCACATCCCATCTCCATCATATCAAAAACAAAAATCCCCATAGCTATAGGGCTACAGGGTTTAATGTTTATAAAAGAATACCGGACTTGAACTGGTGACTTCCTGACTGCCAGTCAGGCACGCTGCCGGGGTGGTCGAAAAATCTCCCCTAAAGAAAATATATTTCAGATTTGCCTGCACCCAAAAGAGCTTCCATATTGAAAGGGCCACGAACTTGCTCATGCTATCACTATTGACGCACTAGCTTTCGTAACCAACTGTCCCATGTCTCTAGGTGTATAGGAGGTTTTGCTATATTTTCGAAGTCATGACGCTTTCCGCTTTCTTCGAAGTCGTCTACAGTTCTGCCACCGATAATTACATAGCGTATCGTGATATCTTTTTCTGGGTCAACCTCTAGGTAACCTTGCGGACCCATCAAAGAATTATAGCGACGCTTTCCTCTTTCGACATCTCTGCGGATTTTATGCACATCTCTACGGAATGTCTCATAGTTTCGATATATGTATCCGTTTTTTTCATGCACCTGTTTTTGTGCAATATCAATTTTAGAAGAAAACACCTTATAGCCGCTACGATTAGTTAATAGCTGAAAGTCAGCTCCTTTTATCTCTATAAGTGTTACGCACATTCGAGATCGACCTGAAAAGATCACAAAATCCGCATTGCCGACATTCCCAATTGGGAATTCGGAAAAACATATATACTCCTCTGCGGACTGAGAATACCCTTCAGCGAAAACGGAGAGGTCTGTTTTCAACAACTTTAATAGTTTTTGTTCAGAAGCATTTCCTTCAATCACTGATTGTAGTTCAGACTTCTTTATCATTTTCTCTTCGATTTCTAATCTTCGTTTAACCACTTTCGGATCAGGCGAATATGGAAAATTCCTAAATGGATCATTCTTGTGAGCTAAATTCCCAATTTGTAACATCAGCCGTGTGTTTAGTTCTGTTTTTGCAAAGAATGCTTTGTTGTTATTTCGTATTTTTCGCATAATGCTTCTTTGCTATAAGGCACCCACCTTGGTTCATTATTTTGTAAAAAAGTTACTAGTTCAAAGGAATCAAGGCTTTCGCTCTCATAATGTTCGAATATTTCTATATTTTCAGGTATAAATCCTTGAAGAAGCAATTTCTCGTATATATTTTCAATATTGTTAGTAACGGAACCAGATAAAATATGGTCGCTGATGTCAGTAATAACTGCACACACCTCCCCGACACCATTTACACAGATACGAACCCTGCAAAAACAATTTGATTGTCTATTCAAATCACTAAAAATAAAGTCTGAGATTACCATATTGTATTCCTCCTCATTTTTTCGCAGCCTGGTTTAGTTTTAGCGGCCAACGGCCGCATAGCCGACCCACAGCGCGGGGCGATCTGGGGTTCGGGGTGTCCCTGACAAGCAGGCGTGGTAGCACCGCACCTGCTTGCGGATTACATTTGCGAAATTAATCGTCAGAAATACGGAAGATAACGACTAAATTTGCCTATGACGATGGCTCCCGTCTTTAAAAAATCTGTACTCGTAGATAACTCCATCATCTGTCGAATATAAAGCAGTGAAGTAAAAGACTTTATCTTGGTCATCGTAAGTTACCCATATAGTTAAACGAACTCTTCCTTCTTTCAATCCACCTATATCTGCATTATCAATGCCATGAGGCTCTATAAATCTATATCTTGAATCCCTGAGTACATCATAGCGATAAGAAAACTCTGGGCCACCTGACCAATAAGCTTTTGAAACCCTTTGTGGTTCTACACGCAGTATGTTGTCTACCTCTGATCTGCTCATTCCTAAATGAAGTGATTCTAGCAATTTCATTGCACTGGACACGAAATCGACCTTAGTAAGCTCTGCAACCTCGCCATAAATAATAAACTCATTTGAGTCGAGCAGGGTGATGACCCCATCGCCTATTTGATATAGGGGCGGCCAGTTGCCCGGCCAATGACCAAGGTCAAGATAAATGATACCTTCCGATTCATCACGCCAACCAAATATGCCGCCTTGGCCTCCCCCATCGCTCCACATGCTCCAAATCGGACTACCTATTTCCGGGATAGGATAATTATCAGAAATGTAGTCAAACACAAGACAGAATGCTTCGCCAAAATTTTCGATATAGCGTAGTTTTAGCTGCACTTTAATTCCCTCACTTGTTTCTGATGGGAAAATGCCTCTGTAGATCCCTGTCCATCCCATGCTTTCATGAAGCAGGTTAGCATCCTCAATATTTTCATTTTCCGATACCGTGTGATGTTCAATTAAATCTGCATAAACATCGTTTTCGTCCATTATTAGCACTTGGTCGGTTATGACCAAATCCTCATCGTTTATGGTCTCTTCGATTGGATTTTGTAGTTGATTGTCTGTACACGAATCACAACCCATAAACAGCAATAACAATAGGGGCAGTAGTAGCCATTGGTTTCTTTTCAAAACCGCCATACTCTCAACTCCTTTGGTTGAAAAACCCCTGAAAACATTGTGTTTTCAGGGGTTTCAAGTGGAGAATACCGGACTTGAACCGGTGACCTCCTGACTGCCAGTCAGGCGCGCTCCCAGCTGCGCTAATCCCCCATATTTTCCATTTCTGGAAAATATTTATAATCAGTATATATTCTGTTTATCGGTAAACTTTAGTAAATATGTTACAATTTTCCACCGAAGGGCAAAAACCGACGCAAATTTTTTTGGATTCTAGTCGTTGGAGAAAGAACAGCTCCAACGAAAACAAGTTTAACACAGCCTTCTTAATTTGTCAATAACAATTTATCGTATTTCACATCAATCTAATTCCATAAATTCCCATCATCTAGAAAATCTAAAAACCCAGCAAGCACATCTGCATCAAAAAGATTTGCCTTCATCACTCTTGTAAGGGGTGTGTTCTTACATAGTGTCTACACAAGCCTATCCGGCCAGCCTCAACCAGTGCAAGATACAAGAAAGCGCGACCCCGCCATGAAACGAAATCGTTGTTTTAGCGTATCTTGTGGCAATGCCATGGAAGCGTTTTAGCTTCAAGATTGCATTTTCGATGAGGTGGCAAAACTTGTATAGATATTTGTCGTAACTACGTTGGTAGAGCCTGTCTTTCTTTGGCGGGATGACGACTGTCATGTTGTGGGCTTTGGCGTATGCTATGATTTCGTTGGTGTCATAAACTTTGTCTGCAATTAAGACTTTAGTAATAATGCCCTCTATAAGTGGAATAACCTGTCTGCAATCAGCTGTTGTACCTTTTGTGATAGTAATTCGGATGGGGTTACCATTCGCATCCACTGCAAAGTGAATTTTGGAGTTAAGCCCCCTTTTGTGCGTTCCATGTCTTGGTTTCCGCCAACTGCTCCAGCAGCATGAGGATGCACCTTGACATGACTCGCATCAATCAATTCAGCTAGAATGTCGTCCCAGATGCGCTTCTCACACCAACGCTTGTAACGTCTATGAACAGCATTATAAATACCATACTGAAGAGGCAAATCCCGCCAAGGCGCACCTGTACGTATAATCCACAAGCAACCATTTACACGAATGTGCGATTATCATAAGCATTGCTGCCGCCCCAGTTTTACAGTCCCATGAGTTATTGTTCAATGTTACCCAAGAAATTACACATAGCAATTACCCATCATTTTATGTATATGTTCGGTCAAATATACACTTACCAATTATGAGGGAATTTTCCTCGATAAATTTTTCATAAGAATGCAAAAGCGGCCAAAATGACCGCTTTTTACTTTGTTGTAAGATTTTGGATAGCAAGCCATTCAAACTCTACCCTCTAAACTTTCCAGCCATCTGTGTATCAAGGTCTTGAATAACTCTAAGCGTCTCTTGCATCTGCTTTTGGATATCCTCAAAAAGACGCTTCATCGGTTCGAAGGATTGATTTTTAAGTCTGTCGAACTGTTCTGCAAAACCTCTTGATGCTTCGCCTTCCCATTCCGTTTGAAGATTTGAAACAATCCCCTGCATTTTTTGAAATACAGCTGTGTAGTCTTGCTCAGCCCTATTCACTTCGCCAATGCGTGTTTGCATTTGTTCCGGGGTTATGCTGATTCTGCCTGCCATTGGATTTACCTCCTTTAGATTGCCATGCTTGATGACTATTTGTTTTATTATACTTTTGATGCACATAACAGTAGGTATGATAAAAAATACATAAAACCTATTTCACATTTCATCCGCCAAGAACATTTCGAACATTGACTCTCGGCATATACGGCCTGCATAAATCGCCCTGTAAAAAGGAGTACAGACCATAATGGAAAACAATGTCTACTGTCATGTGGCATTATCAAAGCTCATTTTATCACAATTATCGCCATACGTCAACAATAAAAACGAAAATTCTACCGTGAATATCTTGACTTTATCTCTGAATTTTGCTAGAATTAGTTAAATATATAAGGGGTATCATGTGCATTTGTGATTAATGAAATTATCCACAAATAGAATCTAAAATAGTTTGATTATATATAATGATGAGTCAAATTAATTGAGAATCATTTACTACAATACCTTAATGTTTTAATGAGATGTCATACGCTAATTGGCAATGACGAAATGTTGAATGTATATGAAGGAGGCCAATATGTCCAAAATCCAAATAGACTACACCCAAGTCTACTCCGAAATACCAAAGCTAAAAAGCCATATATCATCTAATATAACCGACTACGCCAACAGCGAATATCAAAAAATCCAATCAACCTTAGAAGACGTAGATGGCGAAGCCACTGCCTGCCTAAAAGAGATTATGGAAGCCAACCGCCATAAAGCTCATGAGGCTGCAAGTATTTTAGATGAACTGCTACAGTTCATACACGACTCCGCAAAACAAATGGAAATGCAAGAGCACAAGATAGCACAAACCATGACAGCAGGAGAAAATAACAACCACAATAAATAAGAATCCGAGGTGACATCCATGCCAAAAGGCTTTTCAGGACAAACAGCAGAACGTTTCATAAAAAATACGAACGAGGCATTACATAGAGCTGGTGAAGTACACGCCAAACCACCACATACCACCCCGCCCCCACCCGGCATAAACATGCCCAAATTTCAAGAACCAATAAACCAAAAACCACCCTTCCAACCAGAAGAAGCCAATCCCTTCACAGACAAATACATAACAGGCGTAGGCAATAGCTCAAATATCATTGTTGAGCAATCCGTTTACGAAGACTGTGTAAAGAAAATAGAGATAACAGACGACACCATAGGCCGAGAAATATACAATATGTGCCACACCATAGAAGAGATGTGCAAATCTATATACATATTACCAGAAACCATTCCCGGAATAATGGCAATAACACAACGCCTCAAAGACTGCCTCCCTAAATTCAGAGAGATAACAGAAGAGGTAAACATACAAATCAGAAAATATATAAACGAGATTGGCGACATAGACCAAGCACCCAATGGGTTTAAAGTAGTGGTTACTGATGATGGCGCAGAGCATATAATAGACACCACCAAAGATACCTTGAACAAACAACTGCAAAACATGCAAAATACCGCAGATAGCTTTGCTCAAGCTGCCGAATCTCTAAGAAACCAAGCAGGCTCATTTGGCAGGCAAGCAAATACAACAAAAAATGAGGTAAGAACCCTAGAAACCAGAATAGATACCCTGGAGCAAAGAGAAGCCATGCAAGCCGCAGCCGGCATTGCCAACCCGTTTAGGATACGATAGACATATAGGAGGGATATAACATGAGCGCATTAAGTGCATTAACCGCCAGAACCAATATACAAGAGCTCCAGGGACAGATCGCAGAACTTGAAAGAGAGGTTGAAAGACTTGAAGAAAAACGAGATGCAGGTCATGATGTCGCAAGAGAGCTTGAAGCTGCAAGAGCTGAGCTGTATGAAGCCAAGAGGGAACTAGAAGAAGCCATAACCAAAGCCATCAACGAACTAGAAATATACAGAGCCGAAATAAAAGCCACAGACAGAGCCTATGCTCAAAGACTAAGAGGCAAGCTAGATGAGCTAAGAGCCTTCAACACCCAGCTATCCAACATACGCGCCAGCTTCTGCAGTGAAAACGGGTTTACATATGGTGGTGTAAGGAAGGTATTGTCCGATGAAACAAGAGATAAAGCCCAGGTTAAGTTTGAGCTAGGGCTTGAATGGGGGTATGTACGTAATATACTACAATCTCCTTTTGAAAGCATTAGGCCAGAACAGTTTGCTCATGCGGCTCAATTCTTTGTATCATTGGAAACATTAACAGAACGAGAAAGATTCCTTAATGCCTTCTTGGAACCAGCTCAATTACCAAGCATTACTTCTAACCCTTATGGGGCAACACCCCTCACCATCTGCTCACGGAAAATAGCCGGTGTGCAAGGGTTTGTAGAAGGCGGAATAGGAGCAGCGATTGCCCAGCAACGTAGATTTGCTACTAATAGCGATGGGTATAATGCCATCCAGAGAGGAAAAGACCATCTCATACAGCTTTCAGCTTTACTTACAGTTGTAGACAGCTTGACCGGGCCTGGCCCGGCGGTCTCTCATCTTGGTGTGCAGCAACATCTGATTTTAGGTACCGGTAACGGTAATCCTATTAGACTTACAGGAGAAAAAGATGGCGGTGTAACACTTACCTTTAACCACGGTCAATTATACGGCTACTTTGGACAGTTCGATTCCTTTTTAACTACTATACGACCGGTATCTACAACAGGAAGCCGCCATCATCTTAACTACAATCTCTTGCCGCCAACTTCAAGTGAAATTGTGCCAAGTAGCAGGACCATTAGCCCTGTATTTGGTGGATATGGTATAAACAGAGGACATGACGATGCATTGCTTGATTTCTTTTACACAAGACATCAATTTGATTTTTCTGCACATATAGCCACAGAATTTGCTTCACTAACTGTAAGTGTTGCAACCTTAGGCGCAGGGCCGGCAGCCGCAATGGCTTTAGAATTTGTAAAGGCAGTTCCAAGTGCAGTTTCTGCTTGGGATGATTCAAGGGTAGTTCAGAGAGATTTTGTTAGAATAAGCGAAGGTTCACGATACGGCGAATTTCATCGAGATTTTGCATTTAGGGGAGTAAATGTTACCGCGGATGGCCAGCCACCACAAATCATCAGCTGGCCAACAGCTGATACCATGGCAGGTCTAGCTGCTTTTAACGCCACTGCCTCTAATAGCCGGGTTAATTTTGTTGGTACGCCAAACCCAAATGACCCTAGCGCAGGAGTGCAGATAAACTTTAACTCTGGTGAGTTTGCGGAAAACTCGACTAGAGTCTTTGAGATATATGCGCAATTTAGCGATGCTGATATGGATTATTTTGGCATCCAAAGACGCGCTTATGTGGATGCCCGCAGAGATAGGGTGGAATCCCCAGACCCAGTTCCGGCCCAAAACCCTGAAACAATTTCAAAATATTAGGGGGTGGAGGTGCCGTATGAAAAAAAGAAAAGCTTATCTAACTATAGCAGCATTATTATTACTGCTTGCAGCAATAGTATCCATTGTGCATGTTAACAACGTTCAAAGAATTGAAAGAGAAGCAGAGGAATATAGGATTAGGAATTTATTGATAAAGGGTCGATACGCGACTTCCATGGGCTTTCATTATCTGTTGTATCCTAATGAAATTCGGACCTATGCGGGAAGTGTCATTTGGATTCTCAACCCAGCATTCACAAACACACACGACCCCTTCTACACAGACCTCATCTTCGTATACAGCCAAGATGATGCGTATGGGTTCCCTGACAACATAATCGTAGCTTGGCCAGGAAGAGACGGCTTTCCTGAAGGAATGATAGCCGGTATACATTGGATGGTAAGCAAAACCGAGGAAGAGCTTTTGAGTATGATGAGGCTTGAGCGATTGCGTCGTCCTTTATTCACCCTAGAAGATTTTGGCCTTTCCTACCCATTAACACTTGAGGATTTGGTTGATAACTGGGAGAAGGTTGAAGAGCTATGGGATGCTTTTACTGATAGCGAATGGAGCTTCATACGAACCTTCGCAAGTCGATATGCCCGAGATTTTATTGATAATGCATATGACCCAAACCCGTAGGAGGCCACTAACCCATGCCAACCAAAGCCATAAAC
>Ga0131853_10004620_pt1 | contig 24693 bp, 14 predicted proteins | sample TergutLab28metaG_FD_92764 | JGI IMG/M metagenome (GOLD analysis project Ga0131853, IMG submission 92764) | Labiotermes labralis P1 segment gut microbial communities from Petit-Saut dam, French Guiana - Lab288 P1 (version 2) (version 2) | ecosystem: Host-associated > Arthropoda: Insects >...
AAATTTTTTTTTTTTAACACTTTTTTTTCTTTTTTTTTTGTGTTTTAGGGGGGGTTTGGGGGGGCCCCCCCCCCCCCCCCCTTCATTGATGGTTTTTGTTGGATTGAAATTTTATGGCTAACATATTAATCCTGAAGCTGTTTATGTTCTTTTGTTGGTGTCTTTGCATGGCGCTGTATTTCTCATCACCAAACCAACACAAAAATTAACCTATGTTGGTTGGTCAGAAAATAATTGTTTGTGGCATATCATATTATAACTAAATTACAGCTGATTCTAATTATGGTTATGCCAGGAGAATTTATCAGTAAGGAGTTACAGTGTGTTTCAAGTACTGAAATAAAATCATGATGACCACAGATTTAAAGATGATATGAGGTGGAAATGCTTGACACAACGACATAGGATACAGACTTGTGTAAACAGGGAACAGGAAAAGTTGTCCCATGGTATAGTAAGGGATGTACTTGTGGCAGGAACTATTTGGGAAAGTATCAGATAGCAGTAAATTTGTGAACTGTTCTGTTGGAAATGAATGTAAAGAATCTGCAATACATGCATTGTAAACTTGTGGTCCTTTAGGTTGCATGGCAGTATGGTTGCGGACTTTGTTCTTCAGGATATAGTGCTATGTCATACTCCATATGAAAAGTTCTCATTGTAAAAGTATAACTAGGGGGCTGACCCTCATATGAGAAACCCATACAGTGAAGATTCTGTGGTATCATTTTGCAATGGGGCATTCTTTGCACAGTGCCGAGCAGTGAAAGGCTTAAAAGTAAGCATTGCAGTTTGTCCTGCACTGGTCTACTGGTGCAGGTGGACAAGTACCAGTCTTCTAGGGTATGAATTTAGGAATAAATATTTGTCACTTTACAAATTTATATTCAACTGTTACTAGTGATATTTGTTTATTTTGCAGTAACTTGTTTGTTTGGTGGTAACTTGTTTGTTCGTTTATTTGTTTGTTTTTCAGAATGAGTGTGTTGCTAGGCTTGCTGTACCTGGTGTGGCATCTGTGAATCATGTTTAGTGTAATTTATGTTGCATGGCAGGTACATTTCCTATCTTGCAGATTTGAAAGTAGCACTGTGGGCATGTAATTATACCATTTGTGAAAGCAGAATATAGAGAGATGTTTTATGCCTCTGCTGTTAGTTTTTTTGAGTGGCATTGCTATGACCTTCACTGTTGTCTTTTGAGAACCTTGGAAACAAGGCTGTATGGGTCAGCACACCTAATCCATCATGATGTCACTGCTGTGACCTGTAGTTTCAGTTCCATTGTATCTTTATGAGGTGAAATAATAATGTTAATTTTGGGAGCTAATATATTAATTTGACATTTGTGTTGATGGAACTGTTTACACTTTGTTAGGTGTTTGCTGCATCCCTTTTAATGCAAAATAAGATCTCTGAAACATCAGTAAAACAACTGTGATATTGGCTGGTGCACCAACATAAAGCACAGACAAAGACTTCAAGCACTTCAAGGCTTCTGAAGTAATAGTTGTTATAAATATGATAAAAATGTTGATTTGTTTGCAGGTAGCAGGTAAAGTGCATGTATAAATACAGCTTATTCTGTTATAGAGTTTGAAGAGAACAATGACAGTATTCATGGCTTCACACATTGGTTATTTATGTAAGAGTGTATGTGACTTGTATGCGAGGTAAATCAGTTATAACATCAAATGGTTAAGCTTATCACTCTCTAACCAGTTACTGATACCAGTACTTGAGAAATAAACTAGGTCATTTTAGACAGTTTCTCAATTCAGATGTTAAAGGTGTGTTTTTCAGTCTGAAGCTGCATATAGGATATTCACAAGGTATATAATACAATCATTATACTGTGGATGTATGTGTTGGATGCCCATACATAGGCCAAGAGTGCAAGAATTAGTAACATGGTTTTGGGAGAGCAATGATGGATAGTATTGTCAGCTGAACATACTGAACATAAAATAAACTTTTGCAACATTTTAGAACTGTTTAAATTGCTGCATATTGTTGATCCTGTGTTCTCACAGAGCCATATCTTAAAATTTTCATGTGCATTTAACATTATATGTTCAATTGTTGAGCTTTGTACAGAACGGAATAAGAGATAAGAGTGTGTCTGACCGGTGTTTTGGAAATTGTCACCTTTGGTTCTGTATACCGCAGTGTTTTGGCGTTTGGGTGAGTTATTTTCCTGAGGTTGAAAAGGTGGAGGAATATCCTGATCTAGTCAGCCCACATGAAATAACTCATTTATATTACTAGAGCAGTGACAGTGGTGTTTTTATGTGGAGCTACCGGACTAGACCTAGTTTGCAATATGCTGTGGTCTAAAAGACCCAAAACAGTGCACAATGTTCAGAAGACTAGTCAAGCCTGTTGCAACATATCACCATCAGAATCCTTTAAGACTGAAGAGAAATGTGATTCACAGTTCATTTTAAAAGGCCTAGTCTGCACATTAACACACTAGGTTACTCAAATTACCAAACTCAAATCATGCATTGAAATGCATCTGTTTTTGTGTGCCTTTCAGTGAGATGAAGTGGGTGATCTTTGAAGCCAAAACTGTTGAAATTACCTCTTGATTTGCCTTCAGCTGTTAAGGCCCAGTAAAATTCTGGGTAGTAATATGTAATGGCTTGTACCAGCAGCTAAAGACATGCAGTGTGTGCAGGTTTGGTGTGAACAGCAGAAAATATGAGAGTGAATCTGCAGTACTATAGTTTGACACTAAAATGGTTAATATGTGGAGTACTTAACCCTGACATATTTTTCCAAGAAATGCATTGTAGATGGCATGGCAGTTAGTTACTCTTAGTCATGTTAGAACTGCAGGATTTGGTGCGAAAGTAGTGAAGCTCCTAAACAAATGCAGAAGCATCTTTCATTTACCATTTGATTTAGCAAAATCTGCAAGACATTTTAATGCAAAAATATTTAGAATCCAATATTTTATTGTCTAAATGCATTCATAAGGCGATTGACTTATATTTAGCCATTATTGTTTTCTCTGATTTTATAAAATTAAACCATATTCTTGTTGTATTAGGCCATTCATTTACTTTACTTTCTTTTATGTCACTAATTATTGACCTGTTTTGTTGTTTTTGAGGATCATCAGTTTGCGATGAAGTGCACAATTTTTCCAAAAGAAAGATTTTTTTCCCCCCCTGTTCGGTTTTAAACATTTGCTGTTTTGTAATGAAATACTTGTGTTTCTTGGTGTATGAGTTTGTTACCTGTATTTCTGTTTGTTAATCAATAAATCTTGACCAGTAAAAGGCACATTTTGATTTGCTTGGAATGTACATTCTTATTTCCCATCATGTATGCTTTGTATGTTTAATGATGCTTTTTAACATGTGTTGGTCAGACTAGCTGATGTCCTGCAAATGTGAATCTAAAGCTTCCCAATTGTTAAGCAGGTTTGCCGAACTTCACTGATTAACTAACTAAATAAACAGTGCAATATTGTTCTTGAGAAATTGGTAGCTACTCAGATGGTAAAAATATTATTCATTTATGGAATTTGCATGTTCAGTACTAGATTTTAGGAAGGCCTATCATGCATGATTGAATCCAGTTCTCTCCTTAATGCTGTATTGCCCTTTAAGTTTTCTTGATTGAAACTGCTGGTCTTACTTCCTTGTTGCTGTTTGGTGCAAATATTCTATTCAGTATTTTGTTCTCATACACCTTTGTTTTACTTGTACATAGCTTGTTTGGAGTTACAGACCATGCAGAATATCCTTTAGAACTGCAGTAAAATAACTGTACTCTTTGGGGTTTTGGAGAGAATTTTGTCATCATATAGCTTGCAGTGTTTTAGGCCTCATGGCCTTTTCCAGTCCCATTAACAGTTGAGAAGTCTTGTGAGGGGTCGTCCTAGACTTTGTTACCCACATGTGTGATATTTCATTATAAATTTTGGTACTTGTTCATTCACTGAACTTATTGTATCCACATATTTTTGTAATTTTGAATTTTCTTTACACCTGGCTTAATTTTAAGTTCCCATAAATTTCATTTACATTGATGGATCTTAGATTTATCGTGTTCTCTAATTGCCCAAGTTTCACATCCGTGTAATAAAGTAGGTAATGTGAAAGTGTTATATATTTTCATTCTAGTGTGTTTTTGGACAGGAGAGGGTTTTAAAGTTCTATTAATAATTTCCCATTATGTGGAGAAATTCTGAAATTTTAACATTAAAATCTTTTTCATTGTGGTATGAAATAGAGCAATCTAGGTAATTGAAAGTGTTCATTTTTTCTGTAATATTATTATTTATTACAGTTTTACTTCTTACTGGATCTGTTCCTTTAAAAACCACTGTTTTCATTTTTGCTTGTTGAAATTTTTAGTCCATATTTGGAGGTAATTTTTTCCAGTTCATGTATAGAAATATGTAGTGCATCTTCTGAACCCACCACTATAACTTGGTCATCTGAGAACAAAAATGTCTTATTGTCTTTAGTTCTTGAAATTGCGATTCCTTTTATCTCCTCTTCTTTCTGTTATGTAACAATATGATTTATATACATGTTAAATGAAGTCGGTATAACCATCTCATCTACTCTGGAAGAAATGCTTGAGTTTAACCAGCAGAAAAGTAGCAACCCTACCACCAGACTTACATTTTGAGAGACTAGTTATCTCTCGGTGAAATTTTGAATGCTTGCAAGTCTGAAATACATCAGTGGGGAAAATCTTTGAGACTTGAGATGGAAAATAATCAGAACTGAGCACTAACAAACATTTCCTTTATTTAATTGTTCTTAATTTCATTATGTTTATAATTTGATTGGTTACTGTCACTTACAAATAGTTGAAACTTCCCTACATTTTCATTGATTTTCAATAAACACTTTTGGGCTTTCATAGTGGTTCATTACATGTATTTGTCTTGTTTCTGGTTAGTTACACCACATAGAAGCTGGCTGTATTGTTAACATTTTGAAGATCCTTGTAAGTCTCCATATTTGAGGCAAAGTTACTACACCATAGCCCCATCATGTATTGGAAGTTTTGTTGAGAGCATTGGTATGGATGGAGACACAAGGGTCTTTAGAATTCATTCATAGGAGAGTCTGAGAGAATCACAAGAAATGGCAAATAAAATGGAAGATGTTGGTTATTAGTGTATGATGGTAATGTTAATTTATTGACAACAAATGAGTACAGAGTTTAGTAAGGATCTTTGCCTGGAAATAAATAAATATAAAAAGTGTTATAACCAGTATATGTTCATGACTGCTCTTGTAGAACAGGACAATTATCATGTATTTGGGAACAACAGTAACAAATGGGAGTGATGATTCCTTGCAGGAAAATAATGCTACCACTCAGTTTTTACTGATTCCTCCCTACAAGCCTAAAAATTAAAATCTGTAAGAACATAACTTCACCTGTCACTTTGTGTTGGTGTGCAACTTGTTCTCACTCCAAGAGAGCATGGACTAAGCATATTTTAGAGCATAATCCCAAGAAGTATGTTTTGACTTTCAGAACATCTTAAGATGATTCTTTTTTTTCAAAGGGAAACAGTCCAACATAACTTCTACTTATTTATGAATTATTTTATTCAGTAAATAAAGGATGTTGGACTGTCAACCATTGACTGAAAGGTATGTACTGTAAACGCAACAGAATATCACATGTCAAGGTTGGTATTCATTTGACTAAATGAACAATGATGAAATACACATAGACTGGGCATATTGTACACATAATGAAAAGCAAGAAGGATACATAAGAGGTTGAGGAAACGTGAGGAACAAGACTGCTTGAGAAACTAGGTATAGGTGGGGTGATTGTTATTAAAAGACATTTGAGAGAAAACAGTATACATGCAATTGAAGTGGAGTTAAGTGACAAGCACTCACACCCACAAACACTTTCCCATTGCAACATTATAATGTGTGCAAGCACTTTTCCATGGTGAGCAGACAGTGGAGTGTTTGATTGTTGGAGTAATTAATGATGCTGCTTCAGTTGTAGAGGCATTGTAGTGCTGAATGGGATTCTGTATGGGTATTTTGAAAGAGATGGGTAAAGCCTGTTTCATACTACTGCGGCGTGTTGAATTCGGAAATCCTGCAGTCTTAGTTGGGTATCTTGTAACCCAAAAGAGATTCAAATCTAATACCTACCATAAAAAAGTTTGGAGTGATACTGATAATCAGCCTGTTCTTTTCAGTTTTTTCTTGCAGATTTGAAAACATTTAGTTCCTTTCACAATTTTTGTAACAGTGTGATGTGTAGTTGCTCTTGATGTGACACTTGTATCAGGGAATCTGTGTATGTAGCTCAGTGTCCATTCACCATTCGTTGTATCTTGGACATTAGTAATGATATTAGGGAAGTGTAAGTTACTCTAGTTCTTTGTTTTAGAAAGGAAGATTCCTGTAAATTATTAACTCTGCTGTTGTATGAATGGGTTTAACTTCAAGACAGCTTCATTGTTGTTTATGATATGAAGTTCTGGGAAACCAGTTACCTTAGAAAAATCCAAACTAGTGCCATTGCCATAGGAAAGTCCAAACTAATGCCATATCTAGGAGGCACAGAATACTTGCACAGACAATCCATATCATGCCTAGGGAAAATCCAATGCTGTGTGGGCAAAACATGAACTACTTTGTGGAGATGCCTGAGCCAATTGAGTTAAATATTTTGAGTGGTCTTTTTAAAGGTGCTTCCTCAGCCTATTTGTTATAACTATTTCATTGCTTCACTTGTAGCATTTGTCAGATTTCCTGTCTTCCTTTCTGTCTCTTTCTCTCTGGACCTGACCCAACAACCTCCTTGTATTCTTCCATAATATATTCTGTTCATAACATAAAATATTCAATTACTTGCAGTTTAGTAACTCACATAGTGGTGGTGCTTTTTACAAGTAGGGAACCTGGTGATTTAGATTCCCTTCCAAAATTCTCACGTTTAAGGCCAGTCAGACCTTGTGCAGAATTTTCTCTAGGCCATCTTTGTTCCTTGCCTATAATTATTCAGGAGGCATGCGGTGGCACAGTTGGTTGAGGCACTGCAGTATAAGCCGAAAGTTCACAGGTTCGATTCCCAATGGTGTCACTGGAATTTTTCATTGACATAATCCTTCCGGCTGCACTATGGCCCTGGGGTCGACTCAGCCTCTAACAGAAATAAGTATCAGGAATATTTCCTGGGGTGGTAAAGGTGGCCGGTGCATAGGGCTGACAACCTTACCACCTTCATGTAGTGTCTTGAAATCTTGAAGCCTCGACCTCCTGGAACCCTCAGGGCCTGTCCAGCCCTGTAATGGGATTGCTTTACCTTTTTACTTGTAATGAATCAGAATTTGAGGGCCAATGGCACTTTGATTATGATTACTTGTTAAGCTGTCAGTCTCCGTCTGTTTACTAAAGTCACCACCTTTACACTGGCGTGTAAAGATTCAACTCTTTAGACCATTTCTACTTCTGCCCTGAAGGAGGCTGAAAGGTGTCAAACAGAGAGGAGGTACCCTAATATGGTTACACAGAATTGCGTTTTGAATTTTTAAAAGTCCTGTATGTCTGGTGTACCACTTCTGGATTGTCATGCCTACTGTAAGTGTTAGAAAGGTGGCTGTTGAGATATTTACCAGCAACTCCAGAGTCAACAGGGCCTGAAATGTGATTGCTTGCAAAGTATGTGTCTCTAACTGGGGAGAATGCAGGAATCATCACTGGTTCACCCTTCTCCCCAATACGTGAGTAAACCATGATTGAATTTCCGAAATATGAGCATTTACAGTTAAGAGAATCACTCACTAGATTGTCACTGTCACTCTTAATGAAAGCAAAATGTTTGTGCTAACTTCATTGGTGTGTTGCTCAGTCCTGTATATTGCTACTGTCATGTAATGATCTGCAAGTGGGAAATTCCTTACCATGCAGAAAGGCTCTGTGACTCACTGGGGAGTCAGCCTACTCCTGTTATGTCTATAGATTAACCTATGGTTGGTGACAGTGTCTCTTATATGTGTGGTGCACAGGTTAGTTGCCCATTTATTTTAGAAAATGTGTATTATTTGTTTAACCCATGGGTGAGTCACTCCACCTTTCATAGATGCAGAAACATTCACTGATAGGCCACTTGGTTATGTATACATTAATGAGCTGAAAGTGAATTTGAGATAATATCTTACATTTGTGTTGTGTTATGATCAACAGAGTGACAGTTTAATTGCTTGTGGCGACCTGGGCCTCGGGAGTCGACTGGTGGATACAAGAGTCCGTGTACCTGGACCTGGAGGGAAGGACATCTAATGCAAGATATGATGATATTGGTGCAATGGCTGTGAACATTGAGGGCTACTGAAGATACAGTTTTCTGGGTACTCACTGTCTGGGAATTCCACACACAGTTGAAGATTGAATATAACTTCACTACATTACATCACCTAAAGAAGATTTGTGTTGTAATTGGATACCCTGTTTTGGATTGCTACGCAGAGCACAAGTTTGAATTCAGCATTGCTGTATCACATTAGATGTTGAAGATTTGGTTTGTTGTTGATTGCTGTCAGTATGGGAATGCTGTATAACAATGCATGATTGAATTGAGCACTGCTGTATCATTTCAGCTGTTGAAGATTTGGATCTTTGTTGGCTTCTGTAAGTTTAAGAGTGCTTTTACTTTGTGTTATTGAATTCAGCATTACTGTTTTGCTGCAGCTGTTGAAGATTTGGGTTTTAATTTGTTCTGTCTTGGAGCACTGTACACCTTTCATAATTAGTTTCAAAATGACTATATGTAACAGTTTCTGAAGTCTTAGATTACTGTTGGCTGACTTTTGACAGAACCACGGATAGTGCATGATCATAATCAGCTACTGAAGATTTGGGTTGTTGTTGGGTATTCTGCGTTTAGGAGGTCAGTATAGTTATACACAACAATTTCTGAAGATTTAGGTTATTATTGGGTGACACCTGGGAGAATTGCAGATAGTGCATGATCATACCAGTTACAGAAAATTTGGGTTGTTGCAAGGTGTCCTCAGTTTGGGAGCCCTATACAAAGTGCATCATTGAATGTGCATTATTATATCATACAAGCTTCTCAAGATGTGGGATTTTATTGAATGCCATCCATTTGGAAGAGCTACACACAGCATAAAATTAAATCTAGCTTTAGAACTTGTATGTTTTTTCAATTCTTGTGTGGCAAACAAACTTAACTGTCATCACAAGTCAGAGCATTGTGTTTGCTTTCTCATGTGTTACCCATTACTGTCATGCCTAAGAATAAGGTAAAGAGATTGAAGCAGAGTTGTGAGACTGAACATAAATAGTTTCTATGCACATTATATGTGCAATAGTATTTTGCTGTACAACATATGATGTCAGAGAACTGTAGCTGATTTGTTAATTGCAAACAGGCAGTTCCGCGTTAACACCAGAAGGCTGCAGTTTATGGGGAGCTTAGTCAAGTGGGAAGAAGAGTTGGACCAAAGGAAGGTGCATAGGGAGAATACTAACTTAAACACTTTTCCAGAGTTCTGTATCCATTTCCTAGAGAGCATTACTAATTATGAGATCTCATACTTGTATATATAAATTATGAATAGCACAGATACAGGTGGTAGGTGGTGGTATGATATTCTGTCAAGGAAGAGAGCAAACAAACAAGAAAGGTAATCCAGTAAAAGAAGCACCCAGGAAGAATGTAAATTGCCTGCTTTTGTTTTGCATATTTATGCTGCATGTAGAGATGAGCAACATTTATCAGTTAATATTTATACTATTTACTGTTCTATCATTGTACAGTTATATTTCCATTACCTGAAAGTTGTACTGTATAACTTCAAAGTGTCTCAAAAGCAGTTGCTAGAACTTGTGAGGGTTTATACTAATACAAAATTTCACTTTCCTAGGTAGAATATTGTAAGTGCTGTCATTCTGTAAAACTGAAGAGCAACTGTGCATTTCTTGCAGTGTTACCAGTCATATTTCATGGTAGTGGTAGTGGGAGGAGGGGAGGATGTACTTTTAAAAAACCTACCAGCAACCAAGACTTCAGTGTGCCATCAAATTTTGATGTTGTCACTCCCATTCAGAAGTTTGTGTGCTATCATGCAGGGAAATTATAAAATATGGAAGTTTGTGGTTGGCCGCTAGTGACATTAGAAGTTAATTTTCATGTATCAGTTAAGTAAAATATTCCTTGGGGGAGATATCTACATGTGGACATTTAATATCAAAATTTTCAGCCTTTGTTCTGGGGAGTGATGTTTCATTTCTGTCTCCTTTTAATGAGATTTCATCACTGGTGCTTTCTATGGCCAAGTTAACATATTCGTGTGAGATGGGTTTGCACGTATTTGCCACTTTTCAAAATAGCTGAAACATAAATACAATTAATTAGCACTATAATTTGAGAAGATTAAGAATTCAAAACTTGTGTGTTAGAGTAATGCTAATGTATAACAAAACAACTGTACTACTCCAGACTGAAGATTTTCTACAGCAATTGTAATTTTAATATACTATTGCACTTACTTCACTGCCTTTCTTGAATGTATATTTTTGGTAGCATATCACACCTGTCATTCTCTGTCTTGTTTACACTCTGTGAGTTATATTAATTAAGTAGGCTGCTTGCCATTTGGGGGAGGGGGGGGGGGCAGAAGTTTCAGTGTTCTGAATATTCAAGTCTTCTGGGATATTACAGGGTGTTTACTGTTTAAGTTCTTCAGTCTTGGGCAGCACCATTCTGAGAACCTCAGATTTCTCAAATGCCTTGCTTGAATACAATTCTGACATTGGGAGGCTTCTTTGCTGTGTTATCAAGGTCATGTCAAATGAATTAGATGTATACTGTGTGAAAGGAGGTCCATGCACAACGTCTCCAAGTTGTGATTCCTTGTTAAAAATCAAGTCCAAATTTTAAATATTGTATATCCTGAGACATTTAGTTTTTAAGGTACTTGTCCCCCTCAGATGGCACAAGGTATCAGGTTATAAACAGTGAGCACTGCTGATTCACAGTAGGACATATCACATTATCCACTGCTGGACATTTTCCTTGTGAGCTGGAGCTATGTTTTGCTGAATGTGCAGCCTTTGCCTCACAGCTAGAGGCACAACTTCAACCAGCCTTTGTAGAACAGTTTTCAGATAACAGCAATGTTTTTGGAAAGTCACCCTGTCAGGTAGCAGGTGGGAGGTCACACAACAGTGGCATGATAATACCAGCCCAAATGTTGATGTTGAAATGGGCTTATATCCACATTCATGGGTAGCTTGAGATTAATTGTGACCAGATTTGATTGTTTTTAGGTGTTGAACACACCTTCACACATAAATATGCTTTGTATGTCCATGAACACTCAAGTACAAGGACCTCATCCTTACTGTGTGGATACTGTGGCCATTTGCAAACTCATATCCTTAGACGATTCTCTGGAAAAGCTTTATACTACATAAATGGTAGTATGGATGCAGTTCATCATTGCAAAGTACTTTGAGGACTGTTGTTTGGGACGATCTCAATTCTCATGAGATATCACATGAGCTTCTCCACAGCTCTTCTTTCACAGCTGCAGTTATGGCATTTTTATTGGCTGGTGTCCGTACATTCTTTGGGTAACCTGAATTTACGATTGCAATAGTTGTAGGACGCTTACTATTGTATGGAGATACTGTTGTTATTGTTGAAACATAGGAACTTCTAGATGATGTCACCCATGAAAGAAGAATGTGTATTGCTGTGCACCAGTACCAGCTAAGCTATTACTGGTACTGAGTATTAAGGGCACCTCCCAGTATTCTTGATATGTGTATTCTGTGATTATTGGTTAGAGCTGAGATCTGCTGTGCACTGTGTGGTAAAAAAAACTATTTATCTCAGGACATATATAACATTTTAAACATATTTTTTAACAAAGAATTACACTCTGGGGAGCATGTGCACAAATTTTCATTCACTCAATATACATGATGGGAAAACGGAAGTATGACTGGACTAAGGAGATGAGGTCCGTAATATTGGAATATGTCACCCTTGAAGTGTTGATGAAGTGTGAAGTAGTTTAACCTAACTCTGAAGGAGGGTAGAGAGTGAATGAAAGTAGATAAAGAGCACTGTTGCTTTATTTGATTGAAGAGAAGGATGATGGGTTAGAAATGGTGGGGGCTGAGGTAATGGTAAATGTGGTCATATTCCCAGAGGAGGCCTAGGTTATCCCAGGGGAGGGGTAAACGAAGGTGTTTCCCCATCAAGAGTTGGTACATCTACATACTTAGGGAGACTGAGTAATAAGCAAAAAGAGCTGCAAAAATTGGAATTTTATCAAACCATGATTTAATGTACAGCTCAGTAAAAGATTTTACATTATTGTAAATGTCACTGTATAGAGTACTGAAGATATTATTTGTTCTAGTGACTGCTATAGCATGCTAGCCTTTATGTTTGACTATAAGACAGTGCTGTTACTATGTGTGATGAATGTTTTAAGAATTCTTATATGCAGGGGTGCCAGCCTGTCAATTGCAGTCAGCTCGTTGATTGTCTTCACCTTGTCTGTCACTGTCTTGAGATATTAACAATGTATATTCATACATAGAATTCTGAGACATATTCTGACATCTTTATGTGTGGATGCAGTATGTATGATAAAATTGCATAAGTAAAATTATTACTTACTACCAGCACTGAAAATCATGGACTATACATGATTTGAAGTTATTATAGTAAATACTACACATCACTTGAATATGGCATTAGTACTTAGCTGATGTCTTTATTAATGTTAGCATTGTCAAACTGGGACAGTGTCTTGTATTGCTGGGAGCACTGTCCTATTTCTGACTGGTGTTTAACTGCCAGATGCTACTTATACCTGCCCACAGTATGGAGAATGGAGTCCTTCCAAATGGTTTGCTGAGTGAGATGCCATATATTATTAGTCAAATGAAGAGTGCTAGCACACGAATGAGTGCAGCCAAACATAAGAAAACTCACAGTTCTGCAGTGAGTGTTAAACGGTGAAAGAGGAATACGTAATGCTAGCTCAGCTGTACTGAAGAAAGGAATTATGAAATGCTGTTTTGAAACCGTGTGAGGTGTTTTGAGTCAGTGGGTGTAGTTGGTAGTGATGTGAGGAAGAAAAAACCTAAATTTGGGACTTATCACAACTGTTTTCATAAATTACTTTGATATGTGCATTAATTAGATGCATAAAATATATTAAAAGACCAACAAGTGCACATTGGTTTTATGGATATAATTTTGTTGCATAGTGGTCACTGACATGTTGCAGCCACACATGTGGCCATCGTCAGGGTGATAACAGCAATAATAAAAGTTTTATGAAAATGTGTCTAAATCACTCCATATTTTAAAAATTGTGTAGTTTATGGTTGAAATTCTGAGTTGAATAATAAAATAATATAGTGTTGAGTATAAAATATCAAAAGTTACAAATTGTTGTTTGGAGTATGGTTTTGTGGAGTGATGTACATAGAAGATACATGTGGTTTATTATGACCCCATAATAAAATTTATACATATATATATATATATATATATATATAACAGGTATGTTAATACATTGTTAGATAATGGACAAGTGGAAATACTGAGAAAGGTGACATGGTGGTTGATGAAGGTACGTACCAGATTGGTGAGTGAGAGTATCAATGTGTATGCATAAATATCAATTTTATTACAGGATCATAATTCACCACATGTATCTTCTATGTACATCACTCCACAATACCATACTCCAAACAACAGTTTTTAACTTCTGATATATTATCCTCATCATTATATTATTCTATCATTCAACCATGCATTTTAACCAAAAACTACATGATTTTCAAACTATGGAGTGATTTAGACACATTTTAATTATAATTTTATTCTTGTTCTCACCACCCTGAATGTGGCCACATGTGTGGCTGAAATGTGTTAGTGATGACTATGCAATAAAATTACATCTATAATATCAAAGTGCATTTGTTAGTGTTTTAATACATTTTATTCATCGGGTCTTTGTAAATCTTTTGCACATACGTGTTGCTGCAAGTATGGCATCTTTCCATGTATCTGAGGTTCTAGTGAAATGGAAAATTATTCAGTGATGTTGCAGTAGTAAAAAGTGTTTTTCTTGAAGCAGCTGAGTCTTTGTTCCCTACATTTAGAAATAAATCAGGAATAATATGAGCTATCAGGGACATTCCTATGTTTAGGCATCTGTTCCCAAACCTTCAGAAATATATCAGAAATAATATAAGCCACCAAGGACATTCCTCTGTCAAGGTCTAGTGTCACTAAGAAAGTTGACTTAATGGTGGGTAACATTAGAGACCAATTAGAGATGATTTTTGGTCTTGTATATGTGTTTTATTGCAAATGGATGAGATAATGGAAGCACTGGATTTGTCACAGCTCATTGTTTTGTAAGAATGGTGTTGGCAGATTTTAGTTAGAAGAGGTGCTGAGGTCTGTACTGCATTTCAGACCTTCATTGCCACCTGCAACAGTAGGAAAAGTAACTTCCATTACTACTAATGGTACACTGTCAATGGTAGAGAATTATAAGGACTTTGTTCATTTGTGTAAGAATGATGAATTGCTTCCATCATTTTCTAACTACTACTGAATCTTACATCATCATGCAGTATGCAGAAAAGTTAGGAAAATGGTGCATGTTGTGATCAGCATAGTATAACTAATGAATTTATTTCACACACAACACTGCAGAGCATATATCATAACAATGCTGGCCAAAATGGATTCTTATTATGGCAATTACTGCTGCACACCAAGTACGATGCTTCAGTTGAGGTAGAGTATGGCACAGGTTTAGAGAAGTCCATGTATGAAGACATTTTTCACTGACATGCATGAAGAATATCCACAGCTGAAAGATGAAAAATGATTATTGGATGTCTGTTCTCTCACTGATGTCACAGGAAACCTAAATGAATTGAAATGGGAAATTGCAAGGCAGAGTAAGAAATGTAATGTGTGATGTCATGTACTTGTGGATTGCACAATACAAAAGTGTATCTGAAACATTTTACTCACGTGCTCAGAACTGGAAATTCATCACATTTTCTTGGGTCAGAAAGTGCCTAGTATGTGGCTCAGATTTTCTGAATGGTGTCTCTTCTGTTCTACCATTTTTCCCAGTGGGTAGAGATAGCAAGTAAAATGTGCTGTTAATTCTGTATGTAGTGTAGCTGAACCAAAAAATTATTTAGTGGAGTTTCAGAATTGCAGTCCTTTAAAATCATAAAAAAAGCTGGTATATTTTGGAGTTTGGTTACTGAACAGAATATCGTAATATTTAAAAAGTTTCCTTTTTTTTTTTTTTGTGTGTGTGTGTGAATTGGCATTCTCTGCTGTGTACATTACAAAATCAAATTGCAGAAAGTAACTCGCTGAACTCATATTTGTTATTCTGTAAGGTTCAGTCTGACTAATTATACACCTCACTGTCAAAAGTTAGCAGAATGAATACAGCATGAGCTATCCCACTAAGTTACTTTGGGTCTCCTTTTCGTCTGAGTGTGTCTATATTTCACTTTCAAAAACATTTTATTATTGAGTGTCTTACATTCATCCCATTTATAGTTTTTGGCAATTTTTTGTAGTTTCCTAAGTGTAAGGTTTTTTTATTAAATCACACATCTCTGTACAGTGCTTATGTCTTCATTTCTTGTTATGTCAGTTTTGTGCACCTATTACAGTACACTGTTATTGAAGTGTGAATATTCCCATATATGAATACACATGTGTGTGTGTGTGAACAATTAAGTTTGGTATCCTGATTTTCGTAATTGTTACCAATAGTTGGTGTTGAGTTAATTTAAATTGTAGGAAAGTGATTTTAGTCCTTGAAAGGTTGAGCACCCCTGTTTTAGTGTGTTCACTGCCATGTGTTTCAGTGTCAGTTTTAACCTTTGTTCAGGTAGCATTCATAGCTGTAGACAGACAAACAGGCTTCCTTTAATTGTACATAAAATCATTTTATAGTGTGCATCAATTCAATATTTTTTTTTGGAAAAAAATAGTGGTTCTGTTAAATGTGTGTAAAAAATCTGTACATTTTATCTGTTCCACACAGTTTACTCAATCTCATTTTTGTGTTAACATGCTATTGATGTATGTCTTGAGCTTTCATGGTAACTAAATTCAATAGATACTCCATGTGCCTAAAAGAGTTGGTTTACTGGAATCACATGATGTGATCATCAGCATGAGAAGGTTTTACTGGCATGCTACTGATATATGTTGTACACTTCTGGTACTTGGGTCACATCTGTGTTAAGATATTGCAATGAAATGATTTAGCTGTGATGTTGCAAGCTGTTTTTGGTGATGAGAGAATTTATTCACATTAGTAACAGCATTCTTTATTGGCAATGGTTGTATTAAATATACAGTAGCAGGAGTTATTTGCCACTCATTTGGTGATGAAACTAGATTGTGCTGAAATCAGACACATCTTTTCCAGGTGTGCTTGACTGTGCAGATCTAAGACACAAATGTTATTTTGTGTGTCCACTTGCATCATTTGTTCCTAATATGAGGTATCATATCTTGGTGAAGTAGTGGCATCGAATTATCTTACTGCATTTCGTTGCAATTGTGTTACCTGAAACTGCTAGTAAAACTTAATGTTGTACATAGTCATTTTTTTCCTGTATATTTATTTATTCCCAGATTACTAGACATGTCTTATCTTTGTTATTATTTCTTATGTGTCATTATCGTTTTTGAAGAAACATGAGATTTATAATAAATTATGTGATGTGTTACAGAATGAAATGATTGTGTTGTTGTCGATTGTTTTTCCTTTTAAGGTTAATGAGGTGGTGTGAATATTCTTATATAATGTGTGAGATGGGAGAAGGAGCTGGAAAGTTACTGTGGGCTGGGGGAGGAGGGGGGCAGTCTTCTTGGCTTTAGATTAGCTTTAGTGTTGTGGAAAGGGGTATTTTTGTAATGAAGTTTTGTATGAGAGGAAGTCACAGTTAGCTGAAATAAAATCAGGAGTTGGATTATGTGTGAATGTAGCCAGTGGAAAGTTTATTTATCTATGATTTTTATTTTTACCCATCACTGATGTTTTCTTGGTCATATTATCCCTTTTAAAGTATTGTATGTTCATGGATGCAACTGAATACCCTACCACTTAATATATTAACATGACAAACCTTATTATTTTTTTTAATGTCGTGATAGATTAGGTGACTGATGTCTGGAACAACTTTAAAATCCTTCCAGTATCTTTTCTTATTCTTTCCCTTCAGGTTTACAATGTTTCTTAGCCTTTTGTCTTCATGTTTTTTATCTGCTTGCTCCCTTGTTGATTCAACTTGACCTTTGCCAGCTGTGTATTATTTGTGCATTCCAGAAGGCTGAACGTATGTTGCATTAGCAATGTAGTAGCTTATATTTATGGTGTGCAGTTGTGAGATCCACACTTGGAGTGTTTTCTGGGGGACTTTGTGTGTCCTCTTTCCTGTAGGCAAATGCGGAGTTACTATCTACAACAGACTACAGTACTTTCCTCCCACATACTTCCAGTATGAACGTTCAGAATGATCTTGTCATTCCTTGTGGGCTGTACATAACATAAGCAGATAGCAGATGTCTTACTGTCATTACATAAACAAAGGAGAAGCCGGTTTTCTTCATACAGCTCTTGACATGTCACTGAAAATGATCATAGTTTTTCCTTTGTTTATTTTTTGTGTGATACATAGTTTGTTTGTTACATAGTTTCTTTTATTGTATCTTACATTATTTAACAATACTTTTTGAACTCCATGAGCTATCATCATCATCATCACATTCCATAACAAACATGGGCTATTTAAGCATTGTGCATGTTGGTTCCTGAATTCACAAAGTCTAGTAATTTTTCAAGTAAGTGGGTGTCCGAGTCATTGTTTTCTGCAACATGGTAGCAGGTTATATATGAGTGTCAGTGACAGAATAATGTGAATTGTAAGTGTAAAGAATGTGGAATGTAGTACTTATGGCATATACTGTAGTACTGTCCTAGTATTTGCTTTTCAAAACTGGGGAATGATGTGAAAAAAGCCCATGGTGCTGGTGAATGGGCGGAATTTCTATCCCTGGACCTACCAGATATGAAGTGGAAAGTCTAAACCCTACACTATAATGTTCAGTATACATTATCAACAGTTGGTTTTTATCTGTGAAACAAATCGGTGTTGTGGAGTGTTGTTACTGTTGTATGTAGGAAGTCTGCCTTCCCCTACCATGAGATAAAACTAAAAGTATTTAGAGAGGTATTGCAAGTAATATGTGTTATATCAGAAAAGTTGCAGGGGCCTATATAATTTATTTGTTACTTTGTAAAAAGAAACTATGAAATACTGTGTATAATAATTTCTTCTTTCACATGTGTGTTTTTTCAGACATACCACTCTGAACTGAGAGCAACTGTTTGACTTTGAATTTCAATCAGTTTGTTAATTTTTTTGTGGAGAATGGCTGAATTTGTAATGTAGCTTCTGTAGGGGGGTGAGTTACAAATTTTCGAACTTCAGGGTGGGATAATCACATGCACAGTCCAGTCAACTGTTTAATCTTCACCATTTAGTACAGTGCCATGGAACTCTAATGGACTAATTGATTTTGAAATAATAATTGATGTAAATAATTTCAAAATTACAGTACTATGGTTTAAAAGTGTATTTTTTTTCAAATGTGGTAGAAACATCAAAATAATCGCATGAACAATCCAGCCCTTTTTAGGCCACTTGTAATTAAAAGCAGTGTGCTATTACATGGTTACTATTTGACCCCTGATCTCTGTAGTGACTATACTAGTATCTTGCTGCAGTGTGACAGGTGGCCTCTAATTTAAATTTGTGTGCTTGTACAAAACCTGCTTATACCCAGCTAAAATTTGAAACCAAAGCAAATTGTCATTTAGGACATATTATTTAGAGTATTTTGATACTGTCCTTGGTGGAAAGTAGTCCTTAAGAAGTATCCAGAATGAGTAAATTTAAACAGTGATTTGGAGCTGCAGTGTATGGAAATAGTGTAACATATTCTGTCACATATAAAACATTTGAAGGACATGAAAGGAAAATAAATTGAAATTTAGAGAAAGGTATATGCTTTTAAGGATCTGTAGCTTAATAATATGTGTAGTAACTGAATGAGTAACAATTTTCATGATGGCTGGTTTAGACATATTTGTTACGCATATAATGACCGAATAACAAATTAACTAACTAACAAACTAACTAAGTAACTCCATGGAATGGAGTCCTTCCTGAGAAGCTAAATTCCTTGGCTAATGTAGATATTCTCCACATATTATGGACCATGAAGATTCATTACTTTGTTCACAAGATCGCCCCACTTTCCCTTATCCTCAGCCAGATGAATCCAGCACACCTTCCCAGCCTATTTCTTTAAGATTAATTGTAACACGATCCTCTTATCTGTGTGTCAGTCTTCCAAGTGGTCTCTTTCCTTCAGCTTTCTCTGCCATAACACACTATGTATTTCTTTTCTCCACAGTGTGTGCCAAATGTCCTGCCAGTCTCATACCTCTTGATGTGGTCAACTGAATAATGCTTTATGAGTGCAAAGACCAGTGGCATAGCTAGGTTTCATGGTTCCTGGGGCGAGTGATCACAATCGCCGCCTTCAACAAAAATTATGTACTTTCAAAAAATTATGTCCATTGTTAAGTTTCTACTTGCTTGGCACAATAATTTACAATATGTTGAGTGTAGAGAATCAAATTTTGTCATTACAGTGTTTATTTTATTGCCTCTTAACTCTGCTCCCCAGGGTGGCTACACCACTTGCCTCCCACCCCTCCCTCTCCAGATACTCACCTGCAAATCAAGAAGCTCTGCAGTATGCTATTTGCTCAAACCTTCTGTTACTTTGTCCGTCTTAGACTCAGTTATTTTCCTCAGCACCCTATTCTTGGAACACCCAAAGCTTGTTTTCTCCATAATGACAGGAACTGAGTTTCACACCCATACAAAACTGTAGGCAAAATTATAATGTTTATGTTAATCTTTGTATTCTTACATGGCAAATTTGAAGACAAAAGATTCTGGGTTGAATGTTGACAAGAATTCCGTGAATTGAATCTGCTCATAATTCCCTCATGAATGCTATTTTCATTTATTTGTATCACTCCCAAATATTTGAATTTTGCGACATTTTCAGAGGATTTAACACTGATATATGTGTTGCAGTGTTGTCCTGTTTTGTACACGAGACGTGTATATAGTTTAGTTTTCTCAGATCTTATAATATTTTTGGTTCCAACACATTTAATTAACCTAACTACTTGTAGTTTCATGAGTATGCCAAACTCAGTGGGAATATTACATAAACCTACCTCCTCAGTGAATCATAGTCTCTCTTGAAGCCTCCAAGTATATCATGTACTGTCCCATTGTATTCCCATTTATAAGTTATTTGACATACATGGAATATGACTTACAGTTGATCTGTTGTGTTGAAATTTAAGTGGATGATCCATAATAATTTTTTTTACATATGGAGTAAAACCTTCGCAGAAGAATGTTATATGGATTATGCAGTCATCGTGTATGGTTACAATGGATCAGTTTTGGGGACATCTCTATTCGGCATAAAGTGGGCTGGATATTGAATTTCTCCAAAACATCACCACACCAGCCTGGCGTAACGTGGTGTGGTCATTCTAAAAATGAATACTTAAAATATCTGATTTGTGTGTGGTTGTCATTTTTATGTGTGTGTTCGGTTGTGTTGCATATGAAGCAGAAGAGGCCTGAGCACTGTTTTTGGCATTTAAGTTTCAAGCAGTAATTGGGTCAGGTCATAGCTTGATTTCTTCAAGTAAAGGTAATGGATATATAATGAAAAGATTTAGTTTTGAGGACAATTCAAGCTCTGCATAAGATCTTGCAGTTTTTTGTCTGTTTTTTTTCTTTAGGTATTCTTGTCCTTGTGTTGTTAATATGTTTCCTGATTAATGCAGAAAGCACAAACTTTTCAAGCATTTTTCAGTTGCAGATGACATTTCTCATTTGGAAATGGACATTTGTCTCCATTTCAGTTCTGAATAAAACTGATACTGGTGTCAATGAAAAGATATGTACTGTGCATTTTCTTCCTTTCTAGAATTACTTGTAGTATGTCTTTATGGATGTTATATCTTAGTTACTAAGGTGACTCTGTACAAATGAAACAAAACATGTTTGTTAAGTAGAATGCAGACAAGTTTTGTGCATTTTTAAAGATACTCATAAATTACCACATGCCAGATAATTAACAATATCGAAAATAAATACCATCAGTTATATGCACATACAAGTCTTGTAAAATAACTACAAGCGGCAAATAGAGATTGGAAATGAGACATTTGTTGCCTATTTTAAATCACTGTTCTTGGATTCACCTAGAGAGATGTGTTGAACTCTGGTCACCTAGTATTATTCATATGCCATGCATTAAAGATATTGCTCTTGCTACTTCAACAGAATGCACTTACAATTGCAAGGTACTGAAATCATGTTATGTTATGATATGTAACCTACTCAATCCAAAATATGTAGGAGACTACATATAATATGTAATACAATTTAAATATCTTTCACCTGTAAGTGAATTTTGCTCGAGTTGTGTGAAGAATCTGAGCACATAATTTGAAATATCTGGTAACCCATTTGAGATTTTATAATGTGTTACTGCTGCAGCATCCTGCTTTATGGAAGTAACTGTTAAGTTACCAGTGATGAAAAGCAAGTGGTAGGTCATGGTGGTGAGATTTTGTATGGAATATAAGCATATGACATTTTGTTAGTTTGTAGACTATTTAATGACTGTATCTACTGGGAGGAGTGGCTCACTATATTCTATAAAGGCGGTTTTAACTTACTAGTTTAGCCTTCACCTGAAGAGCCAAGGCAAATATGTGTACTTTTTGAAAGGAAAGCTTTGTCATTTACAGTCATGTTATTATGTTATTACATTACACCTCATTATGTGTGGGTTCGAGTGTACATAACAGTATATTGCTGAAATGTAAATTATTATCATTATTATTATTTATGTGATCATAATACTCTATACAACCACAGATTCCCTTCACAACATATGAAGTTTTTGTTGACTGTCAGGGCTGTACCTTGTGTCTCACTCCTTCAGCTGGATGCTTCATGAACTGTTCATTAATCCAGATATAACATTGCTTCAGTAACTATAACCTGCAACCAAGCCAACTGTGCAGAAACAAACAGGATTTTCAGATGTTTGAATAACTTATCATTAATCTTCTCTATGAGTGTACAGGAGGGAAACATTAGGATGAGAATGGGATCTCCAGCAACAATAAGTAACTAATAGTGCATACTTAATGTAGAAGGCGTTTAACTTTATAACCCTCTTACTGTTACAGGCAGAAATGTTGGACTATATAGAAAAGTTGGGAGTAACGGTTGTTTAGAATCAGGAGAGAACTGTCAAATTTGGCAGAATGGTATATTTTTCTGTATCGAGTCAAATAAGCAGGTTATTGTAGTAAAAATGTTAACTTTGGATAAAATAATTGAAGTTAAAATTATCTGTTTTATGTAGTTGGATTACTTCATTATGAAGTAATTAACTGTTATGCGATATGACTAAGGGTGTTTGATTTTCATGTCTCAGAATGTATATTGCACCTGCTGAATAGATTTACAGTTGCCGGCAACTCTGTATGTGACTCATTAATAGGGGAATTTTCTCAGATGGATGTAATTGTTGATATTGTGTAAGATAATTCTCTACTGCCTGTAATATTTTATTATTGGTGCTTTTCATTTCCTCTTCACAAGTGTGCATTAAAGATTGTGATGATTCTCAGGACAATTGTTCTTCCTCATTTATTGTGTAATAACTTTCAACTTAAACACATTACAACACAATGACATATATAAATAATTAATTTGATTCCAGTACACACCAAAAGCAAGAGGGGAACTGAGGTATTCCATAACAAGGTATTTCATATGGTACACTGCTTGTCTAATATAGACTGGTGAGTAAGTTACACTGTGCACATAGTATAGCCTGGTGAGCATGTGTCACTGCTCACCTAGTATAAGTCTGGGTGATACAAGGTGATGACCTGGTTCCTGTTTTCTTTTATCTTTTGCCATTATGTACTCCTCGGTGTTCTTTTCTCCAGTGCTGTTACTCTAATCTTCATCCATTGGAGGGGGAAGTAAAATTATTAGCAAATATGAACTCTCATCTTCAACTTTGACTGTGACATATCTTTCTTGAATGCAACAGCTTCCTCATCTTGTAGGTCGATGTGAGTATACTGATTGCTGGTTTGTCGTAATTCAGGAAAACCAAGCTGTTGTCTGCAAAGTGACAGTGGTTCATTGGCTTGAACAAAAGGTACTAGATAGGGTTCATTGACTTTTTCAAGGTACCAGGGATGGTTCATTGACTTGTTCTGCTTCTCACACTGTGGTTAATGTTGCAAAAGCTGAATTTGGACAACATATTAACCTTTAGACGCCTAACGTCAACTATAGTTGACATACCACACTGCTAACCTCCAAAGTTACATTTTATATATTTATTCAACAAATATAGGTACCGGATATTTTAAAAGTGGTGTAAACTCTCCGTTTTTTCTCTTCAAAATGCAGTTTGTTTCATAATTCTAACATATTTGGTTCCTGTATTATTCACATTTTATATACAGAGTGTGCTAAAATTAAAAAAAATAATTCTGGCGCCAAAATGTTAATAATGAACCCCTTATATTTTTCAAAACATATTGGAATTAGAATATTAGTCACGTCAACATGCGACATTATGAAGTACAGGGCATGGGGGGGGGGGGAAATTCTGCTAAGACTATATTTATGCCAATGTGCAGCCCATGTAAAATAGTACACTCATACCAAAGTGCAAGAAGTGTTGCTCTGTTTAATCTCATATGTTAATATTTACAACAGTACAATTTATGTGTCTCTCATATTTCCATTGTATAGAACACCCACTAACAACCATGTATAAGAGTCTCCTAATTTCATACTTCTGTAATCTTTGCGCAAAGGTAAAGTTTACTCTATAACCTGCCATGAAACCTTGATGCTAGATGGGGGTGGGTGGTCATTGCCATGCCCCAGCCATTTTACTACCAAGAATGACCCAATAACCATGTTATAGGAGGCTGGGTGGGCCCAGGGTCGGTCTGGATGGTTGCGGCAAAATCACTCCTACTGGGATTCAATCCCCGGACTGTTCAGCCTTACCGAACCACTATACTGACTATACTAACCTGGCCCTTGTAATCTTTGTGCACTCAACAAATTTCTTAAAAATTATATCATTGTTTTTTTCTAGCCACTTCCTGCTCAAAAATTGCTCTCTCCATCTCTCTGTCTCAGCACAATTTATATCAGTGGCAGTATCCTCACTTTTGTGTAATGGACATTTTCCCCTGTATCCCATTACTTAACTCCTTTGTTCTCCCAATCACACCATTTCTAAACCATGCTCAACTACTTCTGTCATTTCCATTGTCATGTATTGCATAACCCCCCCCCCCCCTTCCCTTTTATTTCACTGTTTCAAAACCAATAAACACTAAAGCTTAATATTTACCTCTGTATGTCATTTTTCCTAATTTTTTGTATTTTGTTTTTTACATTTA
>Ga0131853_10004621_pt1 | contig 24685 bp, 11 predicted proteins | sample TergutLab28metaG_FD_92764 | JGI IMG/M metagenome (GOLD analysis project Ga0131853, IMG submission 92764) | Labiotermes labralis P1 segment gut microbial communities from Petit-Saut dam, French Guiana - Lab288 P1 (version 2) (version 2) | ecosystem: Host-associated > Arthropoda: Insects >...
ACTGGATTGGGCTGGCCCAGGATAGAGACAGGTGGCGGACGCTTGTGAGTGCGGTAATGAACCTTCGGGTTCCGTGAAATGCGGGGAATTTCTTGACTAGCTGCAAACCAGTTAGTTTCTCGAAAAGGACTCTGCACCATGGAGTAAGTAAGTAATGTTTAAAAAATCTAAAATTCATAACTGTGTTCAGGAAACCTTCCAAGACCCTGCAACAGTTCAGGTGAAATGAATACACACATTTGTACATTACCCTTAGTTCCACTTTAACATTGCCTTTCCATCCATTCCTAGGTCCTACAAATAGTTACTTAGCGAAGAATTTCCGATTCAATTTCCTAAGCCCTACTCATTTCATCCATAAGTGCAACATATATTTTCCATTTACGTCTAGGTAATATAACGTGAAGAGCAATATTACCCAAAAGTACAAATTTTGAAGTGGTTTAATCCATCCAGAAATAACACAACAAAAATTTCGTAAATTAAATAATACTCCCTTGGTTTCATGAGACCCTAACGCTGCAGTATTAACTTCTGTAAATGTTTTCAAGGTGTCTGGTTAAGTTCGCAGAACAATAGGTGTATCATGTCAGTAGGTATTAGTAGGAAGAGAAGGATGGACAATTGGTATGAAACAGGAAAACCTAGGGAAATGAAACTGAAGAGGCTAGGGTTCATATTTCGGCTGCTATCCCATAGAAGTAGTGGTGGTGGTGGTGGTTTGGTAGTAGTAGTAGTAGTAGTATTTGTTGTTGTTGTTGTTGTTGTAGTGGTGGTAGTGGTGCACAAATATCGACATGTGTTAGCTGTTAAACTACTATAATCTAAAAGCATAATTACTTATTCAGTTTGCCCACAGCTTGTCACACCCACCTAATATTGGAGACTGTTGTTGACAGCAATAAAAGTAAGGGTTGAACAAGAACCAGATTCGTTGCTTGTGGTAGAATCTCACAAAAAATTGTGAAGCCATAACGAGCTATACATGAATACAGAACATGCCGGGCTGGAATTTCGGCCGGATCATCTGTTATGCTGACTAAGGGTTTCGTGATATGCAAGCCTTCCCAGTCAAATTCTGTAGGATACGTTGATTAGACCCTTCCATTTTAGCATTCACCAACCACCCTACCAAGGACGTTATACAGTCTGAAATACTGAGAACGACGTAAAATAATACATAAAGCAAGTGAGGGAAGGTCACTTTAAAATTAATGATTCGATACGATGGTTGTACAGTACTGTATCGCTTGTCTGATTTTGTATTTGGGTTTAGTTGCATTGTGTTAAACAACGTAAAATATATACATAAATAAGCGTGTGATAAAATCACTGTAATAACAATGATAAAAGGTAAAGATACAGCAATCCCTGATCAGGCCTATTACAGGCCCATAGGTTTCCAGGAGGTTGAGGCTCCCAGATTTCTAGACAATGGGCACATGAAGGTGGTAAGGTTGTCAGCCCTATTCACCGGTCACCTGTATTCCTGGTACTCATTTCTGTTACAGGCTGAGTCGACCAAAGGGCCAAAGTTCCAACCTTTGGGAATCGACGCCGCGACTTTCCGGCCTTTAGCACAGTGCCTCAACCAGTGATAGCAACGATATTTCTTCAACGTGATTTAGTGAGATAGTGCTTTCTAGCCTATATCCAGTACGAAACTTCCCAGCTTAATTACTTTAAATCAAATACCCTTTGTGTATGTCTATACGTGTGCATTATTAGTAAGTTCACTGACGGTCGTTACGTGTCTCTTCTCAATTGTTAATCTTAATATTATTAGTGTCGAACAGCAGCTGTCAATCAGATAATGCTAGAGTCGACTGAGATGACGACGAACAGAATATGGACACAAAAACGTAATTCAATGAAGCTAACTGCTTAGCTATTTATATTTTCTCATGCTTGAATATAAAGCTCCAGAATAAAACAATTTACAGAAGTAGCTTAATGAATTGATAGGATCTACTGACCTAAGAAACCTTCAATTTAGAAGCACTATCCGGACGAAAAATCTAAGATTGTGAAAAAGTCATTAAGTTCAAAATGTGGTATGAAATGTTACCGAACATGATATATTCCCCTAATTTTAAATGCAGCCTATGACTATTCCTTTGGAGACACACTCAAGAAACTAAGGTTGCAGACCTATTTTAACCTTTTAAAGCCTGAGATTTTATGTGCCACCAGCTTTAACATACAGAAATTCTGTGTTCTGCCCATAATACATTTAAGTAGTTTGCGTGGATCCCAGAAAAAAGAGCGATTATTTCTCGTTACAGCATTAACGTTTTAGTTTTTGTAGCCGAGGCAGAGTGTATTTACAGCGCGGTACGAACTGAGTCTTTAACTCAGTTACAGTTTCGCCCTTAAAAGTTTGAAACCCCTCGTCACTTCTTTACAATGGATCTTCAGCTACAGACTAATCATTGGATCTAGAAACACCAGACAGTTTCGTTTGCTTATTTGCCATTTTAGTCACAATTTTAAATAATGAAATGTGACAATAACATTAAATTTTCAAGACCTATGAGTCTCCGGGATCGAATCCCGGTAGGGACGAGATTTTCCGCCCGTCCAGACCGGCCCTGCAGCCCACGCAGCCTCCAGTAAAATGGGTACCGGATCTTTCCCGGGGGTAAAGTGCGGCCGGGGCGTGCTGCTGACCACTCACTCCTCCTAGTGCCGCGGTCATGGAAGCGTAGAGCTATAACTCTACCCACCCTCTGGGCTACACCGGGCCTGTAACGGGATTACTTTACCTTTACCTTTACCTTTATGAGTCTGTAGTGCTGCTTGCCCATATGAAAGTCAAATTCGACATGTTAGCCTAGTCAGTCGAAGGTATTAGCAAAATGTAAAGTTATAATTGTACAGTGACATGACGTTCATAAACATTTTTTTAAATAGGCCAGTTCATTGAGAATGGGAAGATGGGAGAGGAACAAGCAGAAAACAAAATAATAATCATTGTGTGGCGCTGAACGTAATAAACAAAACATCTGTATTTTATCGCAACAATGCCATTGTTTTAACATTAGATATGAATATCTTCAATATAAATAGTTTAATTGATTGGAGAAAATGGATATTAAAAATTGATAAAGCAACGTCTCTTCCATAAAATGTTATTAAATTAAGTCCCCTCTATCTACTCGTCTAGCCACATTCTTTCCGCTAGGCTTCTCTTCACTATTCGCCTTAATAAACAAAAATTCCACAAATTGTGGTCAGTTGCCACAAGCACAAAGCAGCAGGCTCTTTCGCAATTAAAGCAAGTGGATCAGTCACTGTAAATGTTAAAACTCCATAACTAATACAACACTGGAACTTAAATCTTTCGCGTTACGTAAGAGAACTTCATGCGATTGTGGTGGAAATAGAGGCATGCTTTTCATAATTAAAACTTTAAAATCATTAGAAAGAAAACTTATCTTATGGAAGAGATAAATTCCCTGTTCAGTCATACAGCATGCCTTGAAATTTAAAAAAAAAAGTCCGTCATGAACTAAAGGAAAGCTTGTATTTTTTCTTCCTTTTTGTTTGCGTGTTACGTGTTTATTAGCCGGTGTGTATATCCCTTTATAACACACACTTGCAGGCATACGCCCAGAAAACGACCAATAACAGCTTTTTGTTATTACATTTTTGTAAGGGTATCATTTTCTACCTTCTCATATTGATATTGTATTTGCCAATATTGCTGCAATGTAATATTCTGCAGTGAATAAATGAATCAATAGCCTTCTAAACGACAGGCATTTCCTTCGCGCGCGCTTTTGTCAAGTGTTAATAAACTGAACCGGGGACTATAACGCTCTAGGACCGAGCTCTATTACCGCAGTGAAAGGTCCGCCATTACGGTGGTCATTGTGCCCTAAATCTTTGAGCCCGTAAATCTTTTCATAGACCCGAGCTGGGGGAGAGCCAGGTCGAGTAATATCATGAGGAACTAAGCAATGATTGTTCCAAGCCTAAACTCATGTATACGCCATTCAGTATACACTGCTTTGTGTGTACAGAACAGCCTGTAAGCTGACAGAATAGGGAGTTACGACGTACATCTTATTCCTTACCAGAGTGCATAAACCGAAATTCCACTGTGAAGAAGCTGCGTTTTTCAGTCAGCATGTTCCATCTCTAGACTACTCAGAGAATTTAGATTACATATTACACTTATTACCTTAATTCAAAGGCATAAAGTTTATTTCATTTTATTTCTTAATCAGAGACCTTTTTCGTAAAGGAAACCTCTAGTTTATTACACCAAGATTCTGTATATTTATATATGATTCATATTCTTGAAACACCACGACTGAGAAGAGTCACGGGGTCATTAATATAAATTTATTTTCTATTCTACGCTTACTGAACGTCACGCCCATACCATCTTTCTCGATTCGCAATGCCTTAGACTGTCAGTTATCTGTCTGTAACCGCTTGGACCACGTAATCCTGAAGATGAAGGCACTACAATCTTCCGAAACCCTGGGGGCTACTCGTCCTAAGGCTCAAAGACTGGAAATTTCACCACCATGGCTAAGAGAACCTCAAAACTCACTTCCTGTATAATCGTCGTCGAAAAGTCTGTAGAGTTTGGCTTAACTTGGTCGACATGGAAAAACGCGGGAAAATAGCCATGCAGTTCCTCTGAATGACTGGGATTTCGACGTCGATTTGACTTATCTGAATCAAGATATAGTTGAGTGACGGGCTGCAAAACACAATTTTAAACAATGGGTTCAATTACAACGCAGGGATTTCTTTATAATCTGAATGGATGTGGACTTCTCATGAAGGACTAAGTGCCTGTAATCCGGTTATAAGTGAAAGGTTCCTTTAGTCCATGGAATAAATATTTTACATTCTGTTTTTCCACCCTACACCTAAAAGAAACCTGCATCTAAAAGTATGTATATTACTCGATGTCACTTTCACTTTGTACATTAGTTTCGGTGCCACGAGATGTAAGGTTACTGATTTTTAAATTGAATTACAGCCAACCACATTATTCATGGATGAAGAAGCCGTTAGCCGGAACAAAGTGCGAGATACGCACCAAATTGTGTGTACAAGAGTTTGAAAAAAAATACAGTGTACTAAGATAATACTTTGTTGTGATGCATTTCCTGAATCTCTATGGCTCTGGCTACCCTTACGGAAAGCATAAAGCATGCCTGGCAGCTATCACAGTTTGGTTCGTAAAGTACAGTATTCACATTAGAATTTTAAACTCTCTCACTTCAAACAATTAGGACAAGCGCATTCCTATAGGTTCCTGCTGTAATCCTGAAAATTCTGTGTGGCTTTTTCCAATAAACTAAAGCCTTTGGTGAGATGCTGATCGCCGCCCATATCTTCAGCTATTTCTCGTCTTTAAACTACACAATACTCGAAAAGTTGTCTACCTCTCCTTAATTACCATGCAGGTTTGTAAGTGCAAGCTGTGTGCCTTCGGCAAAATGTGAAATTCCGAAGCGGTATGTGGAAACACTGTCGTGACCTTATAACGCCAGACGTTACTCGGGACATCATCATTGGACAAGCGCAGCAGATGTAGGAAGAGCTGTTGCGCATGTGTTCAACACCATTACACCACATTTCTGCGTAAGACGCTATGTTAACAAGTCCTTCGAAATAACAAGGGCCCATGAAATGAAATGTCATACTGGGCCACATAATTTCTGGTGAGTTATGTGTTCAAATGGCAACGTAAAATGCGGATTTTTCTTAGAACAAAACTCAGCATTTCTGTAAGGGACGCTCTTATAAACTGCGTCCTCGTCGGTGAAGAGAACCTCCAAGCAGGACGAGGTGTTGGGGAAAGTGTTCGGCCGTTCACGACGAGCGTCAGTTCTGTTCATGTTTGGCTTCGAATTAAAGCATTTAACTTTCTTTAAATTTGTCCTGCAAGATCTTGTGGCTGACAGACAGTGCTGCCACACACACACACTCAGATCCATGTGATAGATTATACAGAGATAAGATTATACAGAGATACAGGGAATTCTTGGAGACTGCAAAGTTCAAAGCCGCTTCACTGTTCACAATAGGCTGAATTCTATCTGACACCGCATCAAAACAAGTGATCAAAAACAATTTATTTTGGCAAATTAGTATCAACACAAAATGTATGCTATATGCCTTTATATAAATATTTCACAAAATACAGGATGAATAATTTAATACTATACACTACAGACATACGTGTGGTGTGAACATCTTCACAACATTAAGTTATGTCTGAATCGATTAGTTAAACAGGAATATGTTCGTCTGGTTGCCTTACTCTTTCCAATAGCCCCAGACGGTTTTATCAATAATAAGATAACATAAACAACAATCAGGTACAGGTATGCTAAAGCGCAAATAATGTTCTGACCAATAATAAAAACAGCCAACTAGATGCAAAAATAATAATTTTATTAATAATTTCAATCAGCTCAACATGATTCGGATCATAATTTCGGCCATCCTCAGGAGCACTAGACTGTGTTTACAGCTTGTGGTATAAAGCACCGACGATGTTGCCTGCTGGTGGCCGGGATGAAGTGGGACTGAAACAGTTCCACCTCATCTCGGTCACCAGTAGTGACTTAAGTGAAAATGAGGGAGTATAAAAGGTCTATGTTGCAGTGATCATACCGGAAGAAAATTTAAGCCTGTAGCAACGCCCCTGACACGTGAAACTTTAAATTATACTTGCTGCAATCCAACGACATGCTCGCTGCAAAGACAAACACCCTGTAACACGCATTACATTTCGGATCATCCACTATTACTAACTGGTTACAAGATTTATTTTAAGAATCAGACATAAAATATTGTCCACTTCTGGCACCGCTCTCCACTGATGTTGTATATATGGTAAAACACTTTTTGCTTCATTCTCTTTCCACAAATGTACCATTCCTGCACTTTGCAGTCCTACCCATCCAACTCGCTTGGTCACAAAACGAGATAAAAACGTCGCCCCTCCATTCATCTCTTCACCAAAAATGGCACGAGTAAAACCGCACAACAGAAAATCATTGTCCATATTTATGGAATTGGAAAAAACCACACTCTGTCTATACTGTGGGTTTAGACCGCACTCCTGCTGTACAGACTGCACTGTTGTTAGGAACGGCCACAGGGGTTCTGCATATTACTGGTTAACCTGCGTCAAGTGCCGTGCAGAACCGACACAGACAATGAACTGATGACGACATAAACACAATGTTGGTGCTGTGCTAACGAACATAGTGGAGGGGATTAAGGAACACAATAAACTGCGAGGTCCACGTCATTTCATGACATTACATGCTCTAAGGCGTAATTCTCGTCCACTTTTAAAAAACAAAATGACAAAGTAATTTCGTACACCGCTGTTGCAAAAAAAAAATCTGACATCCTCAATAAATTGCCCCACAACAAATGTCAGATAATTAATAAAATGTTATTCATTTCTGCTGACTGAAGCAAGATATAATAAGAATAAAGTGCGTGTTTTCCAGATGAGCGGCCACACACGCGCTCTGTAAAAGCAAAATTGCTTTTGTTGTATTTACTGGCCTTCATATCATATATTTGGAAAGAATAATCACTGCAGCTAATCTACACACATTACGGGGTTGTCACATTTCTCGTTCACAATAACTGTCCCTTGTGCATCGTTAAACAATAACTGTATGAAATACATTTCAAACAAATATTATCGACTTTATTTGGATCCATACTTAATTCTATCAGTCTTGTCAAGATGAGCCTATTTTTACGAAACCTGATGACATTTCTACTGGAGTTTCACGTAACGTACGTATACCTGAAGGTTTAAGTTACTTGAAGACATGCCCATTTCAACCAACAAAAAAATGGCATGTGAAATATGGCCAGTAGTTAAGTGGAAATGCATAATTTCGGAGAGACAAATTTTACCCCCCCCCCTTCCCCATCTGCTATTACTTAATATGGAGTTTACATTCTCAAGAACATTAGAACATACACAGCTTTTCGTTTTTGTAATTTCCTCAAAAATCAGTAAAATTAGGATAATAAGGAGAGGGTTTTATATGAGCCAAAAAAGTATTCCGAAAATCATACACATCCTGAAGATACAGTGACAATAGTTTTACTAATCTAATACTGCAGTTTTTTTAATACCTACAGTAAATAATGACTATTATATTGTTAGGTTTATGAAATATCCAGATCTTAACCTAGTCATGAAAAGCATTAGAATATTGAACAACAAAGAGATCTCGTTGAGTTTTAGATTAGTATATTTTATGACTTATACTGTATAGTTTCCTAGAATAAATACTTTCGTGACCTGAAGATGGCCCAGAACATGGGCCGAAACATGTCGTTAGTTTAAAATAATAACATCTGAAAGACTTAGTTGTGTTTTGACTAATTTAAAACCCTCTGCTTATTGTATTACTAAACACAACGGGGATGGCGCATCTAAAGACAGTAAAATTAGGAGAAAAGGCCTACAAAGAAACTGTGTGCGTAAATCGTCTCTAAATTTTGGTTCAAAACATTTTTCGTTCCTACGGACATTTAGCGAGTTTCGTCCGACACATTTGCAGCAACGCATTAGGTCTTCATGCAAATTTGTACCAGTAAAATTAAAATTGACATGGCATCGAAAATTTCGTTACGCATCCCCAATATATCGTATTTAGTGCAAAGCCCTTCGGCTGGTCTCGATTTTTTTTATGTGTAACTATACAGTAAATTTATTCGGCTTTCAGCACGGTGGCAGAGCCTGAAAAGAAAGCTGCTCGAGACTTCTTGAGCTGAAAGAGGAAGAGCAATATAACTGTGAGTATGATCAGCTGGAATTACAGCACACGGCTTTGGGATTGCTAATAATAATAATAATATGTGCTGGGGTGCGATAAGGTAACTTATGTGTTCCTGTTCGAAGTGCGTCGGAGGAAATGTCGACTTCTGAGACGAGGAAAACAACTAATGAATTCCTGCTTCAGAGACGGATAATCGAGCTAGAATGCCCCCATCGCTACTCCTTGCATTTCTTCTTTGCTTTCTCGATTGCTATGGTTGCCAAATTTTATATCATTAGCACCGATCTATAAGAGTAGTAGTAGTGTTAGTAGTAGAAGTAGTGGTGGTACTAGTGGTAGTAGTAGTAGTGGTGCTGGTTTTGGTGGTGGTGGTAGTAGTAGAAGTAGTAGTAATGATGGCGCTGCTGGTAGTAGTAGTAGTAGTAGTAGTGCTGGTAGTAGTGGTAGTAGTAGTGCTGGTGGTGGTAGTAGTAGTAGTAATAAGGTAAAGGTAAAGCAGTCCCGTTACAGGCCTGGACAGGCCCAGAGGTTTCCAGGAAGTTAAGGTTCCCAGATTACATGACAATGGTCAAATAGATCACCTTTTGTTTGGAAGTGTTAGATATATTAAGTGGTACACGAGACGTAACGTTATTTCTGTCCTTAATCAACCAGCACGCCATTTAGTCATGAGGAAAGTGCAGGCCCTTATCTCTAAGCATTTTTTAGCTGGGCGTTGGATGGACGTTAGTGGTCGGCCGTACCTTGGTCACCTAACACACGGGTAAAGATCCCCCGGTACTCTTTGAATAGGATTACAGTGTGGTCCCAAACCCGCTGTACGCATTGTGGAACAGGTAATCCCCCTTTCCTGCTAGGAATTAAACTTTGATTCTTCGATCGTTCATACTGCAGCCCAGTTATTACAGTGACTGTGCTATCCTGTCTCCCTGTTACGGAATAATATTTTGTCATGTATTCCAAGTCAATGTGCCTTCCATATTTATATTAAACATTCCCTTTAAGGTTTCATGTACGAAGCCTTATAAACATTGCGTTTGAACATTTCAGCAAGCATACGCAAGGTGTCTTAACAGCAGAGAAATCATTTGAAGTAATTTACCCCATTCAGATGTAGGGAGATAGGGCAAAAGTTATGGGGGTGAAGGTAAGTTTCTCGAACCGTTCCATGAAACCAGTAACACGGGCCGTATAATCGTCTCCCCGGGAGGTGACTAACTGGAAAGTGGTCTAGACAAGCCTCCTAACACGAAGTACAGGAGGATGGGGTTGAGAAGCCCAGCGTTACGATCCTGATCACGAACGAATAAATGTCACCATGGGGCGTGAGCGGTGTAGAGATGTAATGTCCGCCAGTCAACCCCACTTCAAGCAGTCGTCTAAACGATTTTGATGTGGACTCCAAACACATGGCAGGCACAGGAACAGAAAAAATTGTGTACATAATTTTCGTCGACTTCATTAGCCATATGGTGAATGGCTGTACATTATGGAAAACTTAAAGAATTATACACATTGCAGTAAGCATAAAACCAGGGTTAGGGTTCTCTGAAGGTCAAAAGTACCAGATTCCTTTATAGTCCAACAGTAAACACTGGAATTATACTGTCTAAAACTCGAATATATACACACATATATGGCATAAAACGTTTCGAAAATTGCTTCCAATGATTTGCATCATTCAGAAAGTTTTGTTTTGTTGTGTTAGATAATTGGTGACCTTTGAGATTTATCCAAATGTTCGCTTCCATCAGAAGTTGGATTGTATTCTTAATCTATGCTCGATAAGAGAGGCATCATACTTAAAATGTAACATGGAGGCGCATTCGGGTAACCTTTGTTCTGAATTTGTGTTTGTAGCCGCAGTTATCCAGCACGCAACGCGCGTAAGCCTTATTAATACGGTCATTTGTGGCCTGTCTGGCTCGACAACATTTTTTCCACATTATCTCATAAATGGCACGGTTTTTGAAAAAAAGATGTTGAACATAAAATGTTGTTTTTATTTTCCCTACAACTTCGCCTGAAACACTTCTACTTCTAAGAAAAACTGAGTGAGATATTGTCAAAAATGTGCAAACTTCTTCATATGTTGTACACGTTATTCTTGTCACATCTTACAAAACTTCATTTTTTCTCGACACGTGTTCGAAGAATACTCAAATATCAAAGATCATAAAAATCCGTCCAGTAAGAGCTTAGTTGTTCCAAGCGGACGGACAGACATGACGAATTTAATATTTTCTTTTCGCAATTTTGCTAAAGCGCCTAAAATTTTGCCATATTTTGTTCATCTTTCATCATGTATGTTCGTCCTAATGTATCAATGGCTACAGAAATGAATCACTTGAACTAAACCTCGTTACTAGAGAATTTAAACACATTTGTGAGTCATTTGGGCTTGCAACACTTTGGCCCATTTGGTGGGACACTTAAGCACCAAGAGGAATTTTACGTAAACATGCTCTTCCATTAGAAAATTATAATACCTGATTTAAATGCATTCATAAAATGTCTGCAATTAAAACCATAGGTATTTTTGAAACACAGATGCTGTACCTTATACAATTATCATCCTAACATATAAAATTATTAGCAATCTGTAATAAAAACAATCACAGAGCGAATTCCATCAAAATTTTCATTCTTTCTCATGGTCTCCTCTTGCCATTCAACTCACGTCCGTCCAGTTCATGTGCAGCTGACATGAATCACTTGTAAAGGAAATGCCCATTTTTTAACATCACTCCTAAAGGTATTTTCCTATGATGTTTAAATACCATAGCAGCTTTCCGAGGCAAATTTAATTAATTCCCCTGAGAGAGATTAATAAAAAAACCAGATCGTCGTTAATTACTGAAGTTGTATGTTCTTGACCAGCAATATTCCCGTCATACAAATTAAATATCTGCATTATTCTAACGAAAGTGGGGTAGTGTAGTCGCTGAGTGACCACGCTGCAGGCTGGACGACTGGCGATCGAGAAATCAATGGTTCGATTCTCGGAAAGGCAAAGACGTATCTCTAATCGAAAATGTTCGTACTTACTCTAGACAAAACAAAACCTTCTATTTAATGGCTACCATATGCTCCTTCCCTTTTATAAATGAGGATATATCTTGAAGCTGACCAATCACTTTCACCTAGTGCCAAGGCTGAGAAAGAGTGTTGCTGCACTTTTACACCAAAGTATGTCTGCATGAGAAACAAAGCAACAAATCAAGCTTTAATTTAAAAATTTTTGAACGATCGCTTTTTTCCGCGAGTTATTGCTAACGCTAAACAACCGTAAGTCCACATTTCAAGTTTCTACAACCGACGGTTGCAGCCATCGTTAAGAGACAGATTACAAGTTAACTGTATTAATTCATACTAGCCGCGTCTTTGTGCAAGAAATGACAGAATTGCAGTTTTCATTTCTACTCAGGTTTTTGAAGTACTCCAGTAACTACACTATAAACTGATCTTTAACTTAAGAAATCTGAACGTACTCAATACATGAATAGAGTTTCCATATTTATAGACGTTCTCATCTTATCCTCTTGGATGAGAGTAACCTAAAGTTACTGGTGCTCATTTTAATTATTTTCAGTTAATAAAATAGCAAATTTTGTTTATTCCTACCGCCCGTAAATTCATACGATGAGGTATATTTACTATCTTTTTATCTTCTCCCCTTCCAAACTTTCACACAGACTCATTTCTTTGTCAGAAAAACTAATCAGGTGTACCAGTGCGGCTTTGAATTATGAACAGAAACAGCCAGCTCGTTAGTGGTTCAGTCCAGGAGGTTTGCACGGCTAGAGACAAAGGCAAATACTAATGCTCTCACGTATTTTGTTGTTTGCTCCTCCTCGAAATTCCTTTGTGTTGAGGCATATTCGTAATTAGAATACTGGCTTCTTTCGATGTCTTTAAAATTGTCAATAATTCTTGATAAAAGTATCGCAACAACTCTAAGGCCAAGCAAAAACACCAAACTGCGCCTCAAAATCTTCGCGAGTAACTAGACGCAGTTATTTTCTGTTTTACCTTATTGCAAATGTATAGGCACAGAGACTTTCCGAGCAGTTAACAGAGTCCTTTACATAGTCGAAATATTCTCAGTTTAACTATTTTAAATAGCCGTAATTTTTTAGGAGGAACTTAATTGAGGTCAAACAAAGTAAATATAGTTTCGAGATATCAGTCGACATCCTCGCAATGTATATACAACCACCATAGCATAGGTTTCTTTAACCGGATTACACATAACATTATTTAAGCAATTTCATTCGCCTTACAGCCGTTTTGCTTATCTATCATTTGCTGATTTAAAATATTCTTCATGAACATTACTAAATGCCCTGCTAGTAATACTGATTTAATATGTGACGTATTCCTCTACATTAATTGGTAAATTTTTTATATGTCTACTCAAAGATAAATGAAAACGAGGTAATCTTAGAAATTAGCCAACTTAATGCACAAAATCTTGTTTTATAATAAGTTTATTATAGGCCTCTACATGTAGAGGCATATAATAAACTTATTATAAAAGAAGATTTTTTGCATTAAGTTGGTTAATTACTAAGATTATACTGCAATACACGGTCACCAAAACATAAAACGAGGTACATATTACAGCTGGGTCACATTTCACCGCTGGCAATACTGATATAATATTTCACTTATTACTTTCGATTTAATATCAAATTATGTTAACGTATTTGCAGAAAGATGAAATAAAATTAAGTACGTATTAAACCTGGCTGACTTTTCAACTCTAATAATACTGGCACAATATCCGACATATTTCTATAAATTGAAAGGACATTTTTAAAAGTGAATATAGAGAGATAAGCTAGAATCAGGCACATGTCAAAACGGACTGATATTTCTTCATCAAATTCTGAAGTAATAGTTTCATTTGTTGACTTATTCCGGCCTTCGTTTTGTAGCAATCTTTTCCAACATTTTGTTTCCATATTCTTCTGAACGCCATCGTTTATTTACGAATTCGTCCCTCTGCGTCATTTTGGTTAAGAAATTTATTTATGTAACCAAATATTCTTATTAATGTGTGTTTGTTATCTTGTTTATTAAAATTACTTAGCTATTCTCTTGAATCTGATCTTATTTTTCTGTGAGATTCATGCGTTTCACCTCCTTTGATACTTTAAAGCCACCTGTATACCTACTAAAAATTATTTCCGGATAGATTTTCGTTACTGAATTAAAGAATATTCTCGTTAAAACAATAAGCCGAAATGTGCCCTCTAAACACAGAACATTAATCTTCTAAACACAGATTTTGAGTTTATAATAATAACATTTGGTAGCCAACAATTTACACAACAACATACCAGTAGCCACTTGAACTACTGCCACTACATATCGCTTCCAGTAAATATCCAAGAATCCGACTGTATGTTACACGCGGAATTTTGTAAGCTATCTCTCTACAGGCCTGGACAGAGCTCCAGTTGTTTGATGCTCCACCTTTACCCCTTGGAGATATCACTGGTATGCGTTTCTCTTAGAAACTGAGTCAACCTCAGGGCCACAGTGCGGTCGGAAAGAATAAGTCCCCATGTGGAATGGAACTCACGACCTTCCGAATTACAGCTCAGTGACATAACCAACTGCGCCACAGAGTAACCCACATATGAAGTTAAGTTTGAGAAATTCGGTACATTATGCAACTGATGTTACGTAGTGTAGCTACTGTCTTTAACAGAACAATAAGCTATATCTAGTTGAGGATTTAATATATAGATTTTTGTTACATGACAAGTACGAAATTTCGCAACAAGCGAATGACGTAAGCACAAGGCCTCTTTGATTTGTAACTGTTAATTGGCTTTCTGTTTGGACACTTTAATGAATATTTACATTCGACAGTTCATTTAAAAATCTTATAAGGAGGCTCTGGGCTATGATATCAGAAGAACAATGTCTAAGTTCAAAACTAAACACATTCTTTTCTCAAGAAATCATATTCTATTAGCTCTCTCCGGCAAGGCTAAGCTGTCATGAAGGCTTGTGGAATAGTGGACTTATAATTCCGCTCATTCTTATTCAGGCGAGATCCTGCGTTGAATTGTAAGCTTCAGGTCCATGCCGCTTTACCCCCAGAGATGGGCACTCCGGTGGGGCTCAGAATCAATCTGGTTCTATAGGAGAGGAGATAAGTATCCATCCGCTGCCCGAAATTGAACCAGGATTTTTTAACAGCCCGGATAATAGCCTAGACACTATATCAACAGAGCTATCCCGGTTCCTACGTAATTTGAATTATTATTATCGCAATTTGACAAATTTTAAAAAATTTGACTTTTCTTCGTTACTGGTGTGCGAAGATTGGTCAGTGCAATATTAAGAAACACCCTTTCTCATCACTAAGGGAGCATGCGGTGTCACAGTTGGTTGAATCACTGTGCAACAATCCAGAAGTTCGCGAGTTCTATTGCCGATGGGGACTTAATCCTTCCGAATACACTATGCTCTTGGGGTCGATTCGGCCCCTGACGGAAATGAATACCAGGAATATCTTCTGATGCGTAAAGAAAGCCGCTGCATATGACTGATAACCTTGCCGCCTTCATGTGACGATTGTCTAAAATTCCTAGGAGCCTCAAACTCCTGGAGTCCTAGAGGCCTGTCCCGGCTTTTATAGGGAAAGCTTTAGCTTAAATTTGCCTATGAGAAAAATCCCTGTGCTTCCAAATAAAAGAGAAGTCTCGCTAAGAATATTGTTCTAACACAGGTTCTTATTTCTTCTTTATTCAGCGAATGGAAAAGGTCTGTAAGACATTTTAAATTGTAACATACGATTATCTGAAAAAGATTTATCCGATTCCGGACATGTACCACTGGGCGGAGTTTGTAGGTTCATCTCCATCTCTTCGAGACACCTGTACAGTTTCTGTAATGTTAATGTACATGGGTCAAGGAATATAGCCTAATGCGTACTTGCATCAGGAAATTCAGATGTGGGTGTAAAATATAATAACAAGACAGAGGGGAGAGTGAGGAGGAGAGGGAGGTAACAAGTTTCTCTAATGATATTGTCAAAGCTTTGTAAGTTATAAGGAGTGGTGGGTGTAACAGTTATTGATTTCAGTTCCGCTGGAAGCTTCGGCAGTTCCCTACGTCAAACACGCGTTTCCGCGTAACTATCAGAAACGAGATTCTATGCATCTGCATATTATTAAATGTACTGTAACTCAAAACGTTTTGTGATAACAGGATGTGAAACAAGTCGTGGGAATTCAGCAAGCGGCTGTGCTCTGGCACGGATTTAGACAGAAACTTATTAAACTGAAGAATTCTTTGTCAGAAGACATTCATACAAACAGACAGTATGACGCACATCGGTATAAGTTTAGGATTAGGACCGGTAGGACTCGAAATTATAAGAAGACGCTCAATTCCACATCCAAAGAATTTCTGTATGGTGTGAAGTTTCATGAAGATCAGAATCTTCCGGAATACAACGCCGTGTCAGTTCGAAATTTGTTACCGACTTTTCGGAGGGGCTTTGTTGCGTCTAACTTCATAGTGCACATAACGTTCGAGTATCTAAGTAAGCGCATGCGCGGATACAGCCAAGCTTACTGACTTCAACTGATTCCTAACACGTGCACTGATTTTCTCATGGAATCTACAGCAGTTTCTTAGTTTGCTGTGACTCAGAATCGGTTACCAGTGACTGGTGTTCAATGAATGAATGAATGAATGAATAAATAAATAAATAAATGTCAGAGAAAAATTTCATAAACTCCCAAAATTCTAACATATGACAAAAATGAATCTGTTAGGCGAAATTAAAGCAACGTTGTTCTTATAGAGAAACTCAGCTGGCTGAAACACGGACAGCTAGAGCTTATAGACGGACAGTTCCGCTATCCAAGCAAAAAACCCACTGCTGCAGCTGCAACAGCAGAAACAACAACAACAACAAAAACAACATGTAATAATCTATGACACTTCAAAGTGACATCAAGAACATGCATGAATCTAGGGTACAGATCATACAGTCATCAAACCGAGGATATAAGCGTTTACTTATCGACTGTACTGAGCCGTGATCCTACAATCACACAGGCCAAAATACACAGGAAGCATGTGAAGAGAACTTATCCGGAAATTTAGGGCTTAAGAAGGATGGAAAATCCAACATGAAATTTTACAAACGAAAGAAATTTATGACTCGCTTGGGAAACTAAGTTTGAGGTGTATAAAATAATGTGCATATCGATATGCTGGAGAGGTCTTAGCGAGAAACCGAGAAGGTGAAAGAACAATACTAATCAAAGGGATTTTAACACAGTTATGAAGATGTGAAACTAAAGGAAGATAGTTAGAACTGCGTTCAAAGGTCGTCACTGCTATCAGCGGTGCTGAAACTCTTCTTCCAGATATTATTTGGTTGTGAGGTGTCACTTAGTAATGACGAAATGCTGAATGAAATATCACTTGTGCTTGCACTTTTAGACATATACTGACATGTATGGTTTTGTGAAATTAACATTTCATCATACATTGTCACATTGAGAAGAAGAAAAAGAGAGGATAAACCGGAACCTTAATTCTTAACGCCTAGTAATTTTACTCACGAAGAATACGGCGTTCGACAATTAAAAAATCTTACCAGAGCTAAAAGTATTTTCCTATCACACCTATGAACCAGTAGGTTAGGGAGCAACTATCATCGACCGGATAGTGTCTTACGTTTCTAATTAATCAAAACTAGAGCGATTATCTGGACTAAACTGTATCAAACTTATAAATTCTAAATTCTGCTAAATGATATCATAATTAATATTGAGTTCTGATCATGTATATCCGAGAGAAAAATAAATAATTTTTCTGATGATGGAGACAGAAACAATCTTCGAAACAATCTTTAGGTGAGTCATACCCGTTGTGTTCAGAATAATAAGAGTAAGGACAGGTTTATATAAATCAAAACACAACTGGTATGTTTAGTTATTTATTATTTATTACTATGTAAGCTGACGACATGTTTCGGCCCCTGTTATTGGCCCATAATCAGGTCACAAGTATTGTACAGCTTCCTTAAAATTCATACTTGTGACCTGTTGATGGCCCAATAACAGAGGTCGAAACATTTCGTCACCTTAAATAATAATAATAATAATAAATACCTAAAGATACTAGTTGTGTTTTGACTTATTTAAACCTGTTCCTTACTCATACTAATCTTTGAAACAGCTATGTTTTAACTGCGAACGTTAAAATGCAAAGAACAATAGTCCTATCGTTATGATATTAAACGAATCTCACTTGAAAGTGATGGTTTAGCTGACAAAACTTGCAAAACCTAATTAAGTGCATCAGATATACCGTCGTCTTTACAAAAACCTTTCATAACTTTTCGTACTGTACTTTCACGTTATTCTACACATTACGAATCCGCATACTTTCACAGCTTCCCTTTTCAGTTATCATGTAGAAGCAGAGGACACCTACATTGAGCAAAGAAATAGAAGGTCTAAATATTTGCACCGAAATATAAGGGTTCGTAAATTATCCGACGGCATTAATTGCACTATAAAATTTACGCACCCCCCTCCCCCGAAGCGCAGTGTCATTTGTTCTATTGGCTCTGTGTTCTTTCACAGCGCTTAAGACCAGAAATTTTAAGAGTCAGCAAAAAAAAAAACATTCAAGAGAACCACATAGCTAATGTTCACCTTTTTCTATACAACCTTTCCTGCTGCAATAACGTTCCTCGGTCGGTCACTCAAAAGCAGTTATCTCTTTTCGTTCTCTGATTGCCGTAAACTCCAGGTATATACGATTACGAAGCAAATTGTACCCAGCTATTTTCGTACAAGCACTGAACATGCGACATAAACTTATGAAATGCAATCAACAGTTGACCGCAACTATTACCTACCTTCTGCAGTTCCGTCTACGCCACGTGTTCTCTTACAACTACAAAATCTTTCATCCCCCTTTCATAAATCTAAATACGAAGTAGTTTTCTTTCCCTTAACGTTATTCACTATTCGGTACTCAGTATCCATTTAGAATTCGGCGAAATATTAACAGCTGGGTCAGGGATTATTTTCTTTGCTACAGAGTTCAGACAGACATCATTAGCCCATTAGGCCTGATTTCCTACCCATTCAAAAATAAAGACTTGTATTCTGTTGAGTAAAGCTGACGAATTTCACCTGATTTCATTATATAGAATTCGTGTCTAGATGCCTGAAATGCGTGCCCTCAGTCATAGTGGCTAAACTGTCTACCAGAATTTGGTCAATCGTAATATATTTTCTTTCAATCTTGTCAAATATATTTTCTAATTCTGTCTTTTTTTTTACATTTTAAAAAGCTTCTGTTACTAAATGCGATATTACAGCCACGAAAATGCCACAGCGACTGACAGGCCGTAACAAGTATTGTAATTACAGACGAGGCTTGAAAAGCACAGCGCTCTGCTAGACTGAGGCAGCTGATTTTATGGGATGACAATCATAAACTCATACAAAAAGACTATACTGAATAATGGATGACAGGAATTGGATTTCCTGGTGGCAAAGTAATATTGCTCTTTCTCACAGCAACTCTACTGACATCCTAGCCCACCAAGCTTCCTACATTGGTCAGTGGAAGATTTAACTTCGGGGGTAAAGTTGTTGGGGTATCAGTTGACCAATACCCTCCACTACCGACATGCCTCTCATGAGTCGACAAGATTTAAATAAAAGTGAAAGAGAGTAATTAATATTAAAAAAATTGCACTATCAATGTAACTGAAGTTTATAATAGTAATAGTACATTGATATTTGTGTGCTATCGTATATTATTAACAGAAATACAGGCGGGTTCAAAAACCATATTTCAAAAATGAATTACGTTACATGTTAATTAAAAGAGGTAAGAAATAAACAAAAAGAATGTGGAAATTTCATGAACATTTGCCGTGCAATCTACAAATGTGTATCTGCTATTGAAAATATTCTTTTTATAATCAAAAATAATCTCCCTGGTCCAGTAAATTACCCAGACAATAGTTTCTGTGTATTAAGTACTAATTACAGTGTAAGACTGCCACCAGCAAAAACTCTCATCCTAACAACTTCCTTCAATATATAATCACAATTCCTAAGACTGACAGCGAAAATACTCGTTAGTTTCAATGATTTATTCCACTAGAATGCATTCCGGCAGCAGACTTTATTCTTGAACCCAACAACGTAGATCATTATACGTTAGAGAGTGGCAGCTTACACAGGTGCTGTGTGCCTATGTACAATCGCAATAAAATTGGCCGACATCAAGTTAATTCAGAGCAGTTGTGACTAAAAATACACGTTTATGCTTCTATGTTTCGTAGATGTTCTTTACAAATATCGCCATTCCTGATTTATAGTCATATGCGACGAAGAGATTAAGCCAATCCCTCTAACTATCCCTCTGCATAGGTATTTAGCTAGAGATCATGTGGATTTGATGTGCATGGAACTAAATTTAGGTTGACAGATCATGATAGGCAGTAATTGAACTTGTAATGCCTGCCATGTACTTGTCAATAACGATCCATTGAACTGTTACATTGCCCAGTGGGTTACAGGAAATAGTGATGGCATGGACTTACACCGTGTAAAGTCTGAGTGGGCCCTGCATTTAAGTACACCTCCCTCTTTCGTTTAAAGTGGAATTGAAAATTGCACAAACGAACAGCTCTATTCAGAAAGTACAACACAGATGGTGGGAATCGGCGTAAGAACTGGGAAGGTTTAATATATTTTCCTGAAATAAAACTATTTGCCTTCAAATCTTCCCTTTGAAAGAAATAAAACAAATAAACAATACACTGTGTTGGACGCCGTGAAGAAATTTAGTGTAGATTCGCTATATATCACTAAAATACAGAACAACATAAAGACGTTTAAATAAGGTAAGGAAATGAAGATTTCTTTTTTCTTGGTATGACGTTGTCTCATGCATAAACGGTCCCAACTTCTCGAAGGAATGTACTGACTTCATTCTCAAGTGTCGGTGGGTCAAAGAAAAACTCGTCTATGAAGACATAAACCAACTCTTTATGTGTATTCACAGAAGTCATTAAGCATAACTTAAGGAGATTATTTGACCGTTACGCAACAAAAATTTTATTTCGAATTCCTTACTATGAATAAGACAGATTTCTTCACACGCGCTTCTCATAACTTGTGGGCATTAGGGCCTATTTATCCCATTTGAAAATTTCGTATGAATGACGGTGTTACATAGGATAAAACGCAGTCAGCGACAGCTGTTCATTGTTATGTTAATACACCACAGCATGCTGAAGGCCGCAATGTGATATATTGACAAGAGTAGTGTGTACCTAACAGAAATAAGATATCAGTGTGTACACTTGATCCGTCCGCCACGGAACATCTACCGAGAGTTGACTCTTCTAAGCATAGTAACATACCTTCAGACTCGATAAAAGGTGTGAAATTTCTTAGCTAGATATGCGACCAGTTTCTTCTGAATATCTGTGCTCCACGGGGTTTGTCATGTTTTAGATAAAAGGATCCCAGCTCTTGACAATTCTAAATCAACAACGAGAGCGGATGGTAGTAGATCCGGTTAATCAATACCAGCAGCTGTAATTACAGCTGAACGAGCTCCTATGATGGTGTCAACACCTGAACATGTAGAGCTACCTAAAGAAATGTAATAAACTGAATAAGTCGCATCTTGTTGGACAATTATTAAATTCATTTGGCAATAGTTTGAATACAAACAGGCACATTCACACAAGGATTGGCGAATCGGATAAGAGCAAAATTAAAAAAAATTCTCAGGACTTTTAGTATAATTTTGTACGGGGGGAAAAGCATCCACCAATAAAAACGGTTGTTATAAAATTTCAAACTTTAATTTCGATCTCATAGGTTCCTTACTGTGTTGAAGAAACGTTACTTTAAAAATCGCTTTACCTAAACCCGTTTGTACGGCATGCAGAATAACATATCCAAAACAACCGTTCGGAGATTTATGGAGACTGCGCGAAAATGACTGTCTAATATATACAAGTTCTTCTGCTGACAGAAGGGTATGAATATGCTTTTCCTTTACAAACAGAACCCTTACTCATAGAAATCTTGTACCAGCCAAGAATCGATGGGTTGCTCGAAGGACGCTTCATGCACCTACCCCGAATCAGTTTCTGCACTGTCACAACAGATTTCGTTTCATGAAATTCTAATAGAAAAACATCTTATTTGCGTCGGCTCTCATTTGCGTCACTGAGGAATATAGATCCAACATACTGTGCAGTAAAGTTTAAATTAGGGCCTACAGAAATCTTTTGATTTTTGCTATATTTCAACCGTTTCTTAAGAGTGCTATAAGGAATTGTAAATTAAAACCACGAAGATTGTTCCACGACCATCTGCGGTTTATTTAAAGAAGATGTCAGTGTGTCAGACCACATAGAGTCGAAATGAAGGACGACCTGTGAATGATGAGATGGAAGTGACGTGGAAGAAAAGTGTAGTGACCTGATCTCGCGTACTGTACCAGAATTTACACGGAAGAAATCAAGCGAATCAAACAAACAATCAGTAGATAGAGCGACCTGTGGACTTGAACCCGGTATGTAGCAAATACACGGCATGAGCGACAAAGGTTTGAACGTGAATTTGGCTTCTTCAGAATGTGCAGGGCATTAATGAAGCCTGTGGCATTACGCATAAGCTCCGCCATATACAGAGTTATTTGAAACGATTGTCGGGGTTTTTAACAACTTGCCACCTCGTTCTCCAGATTTAATCCCTTGTGATTTCTTTCTATGGGGTTACGTCAAGGATCAGGTTTACGTTCCTCCTTTTCCCGCAAGTATCTCGGAACTGAAGGTACGAATCAGAACCGCCATTGGAACAATCACCGCTGACATGCTACAAACAGTTTTAAACGAAATCAATTATCGTGTTGATGTTTGTAGAATCATATAGAGTTTACATATAGAGCACCTGTAAGGTATGCAACAAAAACTTGGAGTGTGGTTCTATTAAATAAAAAACACATATACTTCTATCTTAAGTGTATTGTTTATGACAAGTCGTTAAAACCCCGACAATCATTTCGAATAACCCTGTATATATGTACTGCACGTAAAGACAGGCCTTGAATTCACATACGTTGAACATGTGATGGCAAAATGGCCAGTGTATTCTTGAGTACATAAACGATATTTCAGACTGCAGACATTCACTGCCGTATTAAACACTAAGAAACACGTAACAACAGAACGTATCCTTCAGTCTCTTATGACATGCAGCCTATAGGATCGGTGTAATGTGCGTGGGGTAGGGGAGAGTTGGGCAAAACTCTCCAGTTTCAGGAAAACTTGCACAACCCACAAGTACAATCACACCACACGATTTACTTTGTAGTCAAATAAATTTATGGTCGTGAAAACACAACGCACGGTGGTTTGCTATCCAAGTTTCCAATTACTGCCAGAGGTAGAAAATATTCTCGGCTTTGGAGAACAGATTTTCCTGGAAGCAGTGAGTATGATACCTAGCGACCATGATAGTATTGGGGTGATATTATGGCGCTAATTAACCGTAGGTGCTCGGGTAAATGCATGATAAAACGGTATCCAGTGCAGTCCTTTCTACTTCGAAGATGTTATGGACTTCTACATCTGTATGGTGCCGTTTTAGTCTTAAGTTCCAAGAATATTCTTATGATGCAGTCAACACAGCATTCCAAAAGAGAGATAAACTGCCGAATTTTAACTCGTTGGTACAATTGTCATCTCGAAAACTGTAATAACCAGAAAACTAAATTAAAACACGGAATTAATAATAGTATGGCTACTAACCTGTCTTTATGAACATAATGTAATTCCACGTAAAGGTACAACAGCAGCCTCAACTTTGCCCTGAGGCGTATCACTTTTGCCAAACACAAAATTTTATCCAACATCCTGATCTCAAGGTTAATTCCATATGTGAAGGAAATTATCGGGGATCATCAATGTGACTTTCGACGCAACAGTTCGACTATTGATCATATATTCTGCATTCGCCAAATGCTTGAGAAAAAATGGGAATAAAATGAAGAAGTTCATCAGGTCTTTATGGACTTCAAGAATGCTTATGATTCAGTTAGGAGAGAGGTCTTATATAAGATTCTCCTTGAGTTTGATATCCCTAGGAAACTTTTAAGGTTAATTAAGATGAGTCTGACTGAAATATGTAGCAGAGTCCGGGTAGGCGAGAATGTGTCTGACAGGTTCCCTATTAGGAATGGTTTGAAACAAGGAGACGTTCTATCGCCACTGCTTTTCTACTTTGCTTTAGAGTACGCCATTAGGATGGTTCAGGTAAACCAGGATGGCTTGAAACTAAATTGTACACATCAGCTTCTTGCTTATGCCGACGATGTTAATATACTGGGAGGAGGTATACTTACGCTAAAGTAAAACGCAGAATCTTTAGTAGCTGCTACTAGGGAGATTGGACTGGAAATAAGTGCGGATAAATCTAAGTACATGTTTATGTCTTGAGATCAGAATGCAGGACGAAATCACAGTGTGAGGATTCATAATAGTACCTTCGAGAGGGTGGAAGAATTTTAATATTAGGGAACAACTTTAACACATCAAAATTCTATTCCGCAAGAAATTAAGAGCAGACTGGTGTTAGGAAATGCTTGTTATCATTCGGTGCAGAATCTTTTGTCTTCTAGGTTGTTATCTAAAAATTTAAAGATTAAGATATATAGAACTATAATTTTGCTGATTGTTTTGTTTGGGTGTGAAGCTTGGTCGCTGACATTGAGGGAGGAAAGGAAGCTGAGGGTGTTTGAGAATATGGTGTTGAGGAGAATATTTGGACCTAGGAGGGACGAGGTAACGGGGGAAT
>Ga0131853_10004622_pt1 | contig 24684 bp, 19 predicted proteins | sample TergutLab28metaG_FD_92764 | JGI IMG/M metagenome (GOLD analysis project Ga0131853, IMG submission 92764) | Labiotermes labralis P1 segment gut microbial communities from Petit-Saut dam, French Guiana - Lab288 P1 (version 2) (version 2) | ecosystem: Host-associated > Arthropoda: Insects >...
CATCATTGAGAACATATAGATTTTTTAATAAAAAAATTATTTAACACAAAAGATCAATTTTGGGGGGGGGGGGTGCTTTTCTTGAATCACTAATTACGTTCGTATTAACAAGTATAATCAATATCAGTTATTATTATCATTATTATTTCTCTTGTTCTCACAAATTTGTTCTCTTAGATTTGTTCTCACAAATTTATTGATTGGAAGTCCAAGTATCTTTATTAGACGACAGAGCCCTGTCTTTAATTAAGCGACATGTTTGGACCTGAATTGGGTCTTTTCATGCTCTTATACTTCAAGAAAACACGTTGAGGAAGACAATGTAAATTTATACGATTGATCGTTAGTGTTTCATGGGAGTTTTCAGAATAGTAAAATAAAATGAGAATATTAAATGGCACAATATAAAACACAATGCGACATGTCAAACGAGGTATTACATTAATTTTACATGGAGACTAATTTACTTCTTTGTTGTAATGCACATGTTAAGTTCAAAGATCGAAAACGCTCATGAGCGGAAAAAACAACCACAACGCGTTGTGGCATTAGAGAAACAGCTACAACGCGAAATTTCGTGTTGTGGCTGTTTTTAAACAACTGCAACGCGTTGTGGCATGTGAAGATGTGCCATGATGCGAAAGTCGTGTTGTGGCTGTTGAAGGAAATGACCACAACGAGTTCGGACTAAATGAAAATACCACAAACCGCCGAGGAAGTGGCCTATCAACTAATGGACATCTTTTGTATGTTCGGTGCCCCATTCATACTGCAGAGCGACAATGGCTGCGAATTTGCGAACAAAATAATACGAAACTTTGCTGATATGTGTCCAGCAATGAAGCTCGTGCATGGAAAGCCGAGACATTCTCAAAGTCAAGGATCAGTTGAAAGATCCAACCAAGATGTTCGAGACATGCTTGTTGCTTGGATATCCGACAACAACACGAAAACCTGGTCTGAAGGACTACGGTTTATCCAAAGCAAGAAACACCGAGCTCTGCATTCAGGCATCAAGACAAACCCTTATGAGGCCGTGTTTGGAACGGCGCAGAGGATCGGACTTGGGGATTCTCTGCTCACTGAAGACATGTACTGTTCAACAGAAACTGAAGAAGAACTGGAATGCAGGAATGAATAATGGTCAAGTCAAGGAAGAGGCCAACCAACAGGATAGAAAAGATGAAGATGAAAATCAAACCAATGACACTGCAGAAGAAACGGTAGAGAAGAAGGACAACAAAAAATTTACTGTATGATTTGTGAGAAGGAGTCAACAGGCGCTCAAAAGTGTTCAGTGTGTGACCAGTTTGTTCATGCTGTTTGTGGAAGTTGCAGTGAAGACAGTGAGGGTTTCGGACTTAAAGTCACTTGCAACCTCTGTGTGAGGAAGAATCGAATCATCATCGCGTGAGAAGGGGCAAAATCTGATCAGGAACAAGAAGCTCAAAAAATGGTTTCTCTCTCCAACTCGAGACTTCCAGCAGTTGATATTGGGACAGACGTTGTGGTCAGGGTTTCTAACCTTGATCGAGGACGTCTAGCCCCCCAAAATGTCCTAGCAGTCGTCGTTGATGTCAGTTCTTCTGGGCTTTATCTGTTGGGCACGAAGGAAGGCCTACTTGAGCGGCTGTATGCTCGCAGTGAATTCACAACTGCCGACAACAACTTCATCGAGGCACATGATGTGCCCTCAAGTTCACTCTCTCTTCGGTCAGCCTCAGTGATAACGTCTGGAAGTAAGTAGGGATTTGTAAGCTGCTTTTGTAAGAGGTACAGCGTTGATAAAAATGCAAATGTCGTTCGAAAAATATGAAGTGTAATTCTATGTGTCATTCTAACAGCTCCTGCAAAAATAAACGAGCTTCACCATTGTTCTTCATTAGGCCTACGTTACATGTGTTTTTTTTATAAATAAATTACTAAACTTATAAACAGTTCATTTAAAAGACATTTCGCGTTGTGGTTGTTTCAAACAGCCACAACACGCAATTTCGCCTTGCAGCTGTTTCTCTAATGCCACGACGCGTTGTGGTCTTTTATCCCGCTCAATGAGGGTTTTCGATCTTTGAGCGTAACACATATACACATATTATACATGTGAAGAGCACAACGAAGTATGTTGCTTTCACTCACCCAAGCGGCACGTGCAAGTATAACTTTAAAATAATTGGAATGCATGGTCTGTGTTGTGAGGTAGTGGATTGAATTTTACTATGGTTCCTGGTGTGTGGCAAAGAATGAGGAACAGTTGCATTGTTGCATCCTGTAGTACCATGAGTATAACATTTTGTAGAACATATCTGAAACGTCTTCCGAGCAGTGTACTGTGAGTGTTACATAATTTGACCTTCCGACTGACTAATGGACAGACTTCGTTGAAACAAAGGCGAATGTATGTGTGTGTGTGTGCGCGCGCGCGCGCCGGGCAAGTCGCAGGGTCTTGAGGCAGCTTGGTTCGCACCATGTTGTAGTTACTGTGCTAGAGGCTTAAACATAATTTGTTACACTGTAAATCGAAGACGAAAGTTGAAAGAGAACACGTTTAGTTCGCTTGCTCTTGTAGCTGTCAGCATCCAGTTTGTCGGTATGTCAGTGTAGTAAAGAAGCCGTTTAGGTGGTCACTGTTCATTGAGGTCTTCGCTCTTTTGGGATTTTACGCAGCGTACATTGGTAGTTAGTTACGATGTTTCGGGACAACTTGGCACTTGAAGATAGGACCGATAGGTTGTACTGAAACGTTGGTAACTACCAATCCACACTGCGTAACACCCCAGAAGACCATATTTACGTCACGGCAGAAGCCACGAGTCGCCTACGATTTGTTTGTTAAAAATTATGAATCGGAACGAAACTGTGGTAATATTCTAGTGTGAGGGCTTTGTTTATCTTTCACATGCAGATGGCCGGCGTCACTCGGTCCAACGCTGCTTTCGCCGGTTTAGTCTGCTTTTATAAATAACACTTATTGTTCAAGAAGCGCGGTATATAACATTCTTTACTAAATAAAAAATAATTGTTTTTCAACCAATTAGTAAGCGTTGTCACCTGAAGCAACGCTTAAACGTAGCGTTGTTACACCATGACCCACGGAACGTAGGTCTTTCAAAGAAGGCGGAAGCAAAACTGCGTCACTCTGCTGAAATTAGTATTACTATTCTGTCTACAAAGCAATCGAAGAACGGAACTGGAATTTAACAAAATGTAAATGTACCCATGTAATGGTGAATTTTGTGTTCGGATTTGTGTGTTTTAACTTGTAGTTTAGCAAACTGGAGAATAATCACATTTGGTATGGTAAAACAATCTATTCTTTAACATTTACACGCTATCCTTTATTTGTATTGAGTGCTATTACGTACCCATATCCCTTGAGAAGACCGCACAACGCCACTGACCGTGCCCCAGGCATCTCCATCACATTATCTTTTGTTTTTATCCAATTGATAATGCTTGTAGTTAGGTGGTAGCCGCAGCATCGAATTTGTCAGTCACCAGCGGCGATTCGCTTCACCGACCCTTCTGTTCTCATATCCTCGGTTAACGGAATTGACAAAGAGAAGTGTGGTAATGCAAAGTGTTTTCATTACGTCAACCATCTACCTGAAATGATTGGTAAAAATGTCGATACTCGCCTATGAAGTGAAAAAATCTTGAAATTTTCGGGAAAGGCGCTTGGATTCCATGTGTGAAAGCCAACAGAACGGGCGCTTTTTCCTTAGTTAGAATTTGTTACATCAGTTTTAGGCGCGTTTATAAAACTATCTGTAGGTAGAAAAAAGTTTGGAGGGGTGGGCATAACCCCCTGCCCCCCCACCCCCCAAGTTTCGCCTGTGTAGTCTACATGCGTTATATTTGCTTAGAACTGTAAATTGTACAGGATACGAAAACACCAATGAAGTGTTTGCTATCGAAAGCTTGTGTTTCTACTTCATCATTCTTACTGTACTGGTGTTCGATTTACAAGGCATTGCATGTGGTATGTTGCGGCAGGGCTGGCTGTAGAGTGATGCCGCTTTGTTGTTCGTGCGTGAGAGTGGGCAATCACCCCCTTTAGTACATTAATTCAATCATTCAGTAAATTAAGCCGAGGACTGAAGTGCTTTTAGCAAACAACATGGAATATGAAAATACTTGCTCCTATAAAAAATTATCATACATCAGTTATTAGAAATGACATTCGGTAAACGAAACAAGTTATGTAGCATACAGTCAAAAGCGAGCAGCGTACTGTCACAAGGGTGGTTGGCGTCAATCGGAAAGGCATGTATGGCGGCTTCAGGGTAGGTGGTGGTGATTTTTACCTGCTACCTCCGCCAGCTATTGTTATTTTCTCCTGGACCTGTACGATTGGCACATGGTAATGCCACCCAACCGGTTTATTTTCCCATTCTTGTTCAGTACCAGATTCATACTTCTGTGCTTCATAATGTGTACTAGCAATTCCAAAGTAGATTCTTTTCTTTGAATTACTACAGTCACTGGGAAATTGACTTCCACGTTCTCATCGCTACAATGGTGATACCAGTTACGAAATTTATTCTTGGACTTGCGACTTTGAGGAAGACATCTGTTGGCTGGTGTAGAGAGATGATAAATTTACCGCCCCAGATTTCTATCCACTGCCGTCTGTGATAACGTATAAGGCCCCTAATCTGGCCTATTTATGATGATAGGCAGAGTTTTTAATTTAGCAGATGGGGGCATGAGGAATGGCCTGCAGTCACAACTAGGGATGCAAATATCCATGCGTTTGTTTGTTTAAATATTACGTTGTGGACGCAGAGGTTGCATTTTAGTATTTTGTGTTTGAATGCTGGATGGAGAGGCCCATTTTTTAAAACTGCCATGTGATAAGATTTGAGGTTCTTGCGACAGTGTTGCAGAAGATTTCAATCTTTCAGGATGTGACATGGGTGGGTTTCTTCGTCCTCAGGGTCAAGCCATTCAAGTCTTTGGACTGCTTGACCCTGAATTTGAAGGCACTGGGTCAGGAGGTAGCCAGGACATGGTGTCACATCTCTGAAGACTTGAGTGTTTGCTTTTGGATCATTTAAATGTGGCATTACATTCATATTATATTAAGTTTGTTGTAATGCTTATATAAAATTGACAGCATAATGGGAAAATTGAGTGTATAGCAGGTAATCATGGTTTATTACTTAGTACCCCTGCCCCTCAAAAAAGTAAATGTAGGCCAAAGGAGATAAATCCAATACAATAAGGAATTGCTAAGTATAAATTATCTGATTATAATCACACCAACAAGGAAGGCATGCAGTATTGCAAAATTTCTTATCTATGGAATAAGAGATCTGTTGTTACAGTGTATATCTGGTCATTTAGTCTGTGTGTTGGCAAGTACTGGCAAGTTCTAATGCCCATGGGTCGTTACCTCCATGCCCATTGTACATTTTCATTGCATGGTTCATAGATGCAGAAAAGAGCTTTCCTTCCCACTTAACTTTGATCATGTGGTGTTAACAAGGTAGGGGGGGGGGGGGCAAGCCTTTAATTGCTAACTGATTTTACATAGCATTGCTAAGCACTTAAACTGAAGACCCAGTAGTAATACAGTGTATTTGACTTCCAGTTTATGTCAGTAAAAGGCACAGAGTGGCTAGGAATATGAGTATTTCTTGTTCAGGTAATCTTTATGTGGTTAAGATCAGTCTTATTTCAGCGGTATTCATTTTACCAGTGCTCCCTCTACAGTACTGCTATGATCATTAGTTCAGGATTCACTTTTCACTAGGTACTTAAAAAAGGAAGCGACATTCATGGTGTAGGGGGGACACATACAGAGTTCTATCTATCACCGACCTGTTAACATGTTAGAGATGAGCTTGACAGCTTCATGCTGTTGGGGATTAACTTCCAGTACTCTTTAGAAATTATATTAAAGTGTTTAATTCAATGATACTTTTATAGAATATCCATAAATCTGCAATTGCTTATGTATTTTTGCTTGTACACTTCAGTCAGACCCATCATGGTTGTCTGCTATAAATGACTGTTGTCACTTGTTAATAGCTTCCTGTATGGAAGTTGTCAGAAAGTGCTGTATGCGTCTTGCTTCAAGTAATGAGCTAATTGTGTGGAAGGAACATGTAATTTGTAGCATGACTCACCAAGTTGCTTAGAAGTATTGTTGTGAAAGTCTGGGGGTAATCTTACAGAAGCTGCAGATGGGGACTTTGCTGACACCATCAAGTCTCCACAACCTCCATGGAAGCCACAGCTCCCACAAGGTCGTTGGCGAAGAGCATTACATCCATTCAGACCCCCAAGGAAGCTTAACAAGAGCAGGGAGCAGGACAAAGCTGATGATCTGTGCCCATCATCGTTTACTCTGTCATCTCCAGAACTTGTCAGTTTCACATTCTTGAAGTTACATTAAGTATCATATCACTACATATGTAATACTTAAAAAAAGTAGGAGAGTATCTCTCACAGAGTCCTTAACCTGGAATGGCCTCTACACTGGTAAAACCTATGAATGTATGGAATGCCAGGTCTTCAGTGTGATTTCAAACCCCCATTAAACTGTAGGTCATGAGTTGCCAGGCTTACAATGGTACCGTCTAGGGTAATTTAGTGTACCCTGCAGGAGCCCCAGTCTTATAATTAAACATCTGGCTGTTGTTGACATGAACTCAGTCTCAGGAAAGGTGAATAGACAATAACCAGAGACATTGGCTACAAGAAATTATAAAAATAAGTGTTATTTTCTCTGTGTTGAGCAGAATAATTTCATACTTTCCTTCCTGAAACTTGTAAACCTAGGAGAATGGTTTCTGAGACTGTACAGTTCTCTTAGTTTTGTTTTTTCCAGTAGGGACCATAGTATCTTGTGTTGTCCCCACCACTCAAGCTTGCCTGACCATCATATTGTTTGCAGTCATAGAAAATTAGAGTACAGTACAGTATAGTATAGTACAGTTAGGAGGGCAGGCACTGCACTGACTCTTACACCTCGTCCATTTTTTATCTTTTATATAACCCTTGATTGAGTTTTCAGCAGCCCTCCACTTTGAACAAAGTGCTGACATAGATGTCGGCACAGTCACCTGGTGTCAGGAAATGATGGCTCAGGTGCCTGAATCTTAATACTGCCAGTGCCTCACAGGCATGAAGAATGTGAGGCCCATTTCAGATGTCTGTGTGCATGTCTCATATCAAGGACTGTCTGTCAGTCGTGGTTTAAATGGATGGCCTTTTAAATGACAGTGCCCTGTTAGCAGTCCTGTCATTATTATGTAGGAAATTAAAAAAATATGAGGGTTTTCTGCCATGGAATACTCTGTTCATGCCTGATTTTGTGAGAAATGTACTGTTCAGAAGTTACAGGCAGTATGGTGATACCAAAAGCCTTTGTTTTTTACCTTATGTAAGAAGAGCAGGCTAAACTGTAGTTTCTTCAAGCTAGTGGTTCTGAACATTATTTCTTACTGAATGATGCTAGTGCCTCATAAGTGCATGCACTTGTTACATGTATGAAAAAGTACAGAATTTAGACACACACATCCACTAAGAGGAAGCAGCAAATTAGGCACTGGGATTAGGAAATTAACTGAGCTCCTTATTCAAGTTTTCTGCCACCATAAATAATTAACCACATACCAGATCACTTACAAAACTTAACAGCCTCCCTATTTGGTGATTTGTTTATAAGTGAGCTGAGATGTAGAATGCTTCGAGCTTGTACCTACTGTTTCAAAACTGCCCTAATGGTATAATGGTTTCATATAAGGAAAACTTTGCCTTTATGCTTTGTCTGTTCTATACAATCTTTGCATAATTACATTTTCCAATGTAAGATACTGCAACTAATGTGTGACTTCACAGTGTTGGATACTACACAAGGTAAAGGGTAAAACCAAAGTGAGGAAGAAATGTTGCGTCTTTGTTTATGGAAATTTCAACATAGGTACAGAGAGTAGTATTCCTTGTATCTGTTCAGGAATATCAAATAAGAGACACTGACACTGGATGATACATAAAATTGTATATGCAGCCTGCCACTTGTTGCCTGTTGGCTCACTGGGTTGACCATTATGTCCACATAGGATTACTATATTTTTTATGGCTGGCACCAACAATTCTACATGTATTTAAATTCTGATTTGTTCTTTTTTTGTGGTACACAGTGGTAGCACCTTCTTTCAATTTGGAAGTAATATGGTCAAACGGTGGCTTAAAAGTCATCTGTCTTGCTTTGAAGGTATTGCCTTTAGTTTGTAAAAGGCAAAGAAGAGTTGGTATTGACACCAACAGCTTTGTCTGGCTTTTTGTGTACATAGTGAAAAACCTGGAATTTTGTCTGTCAGTGTCATCACACTGGTCTTTCCACATTAACATTTCAAGAATTGATGAATATATTTTTGTGAGATTTGCTATTTGGAGTTCTGTTAACATTTGTTGACACACACAGTTTTTGGTTAAAATCTGACAGCAGTTACAGTTTACACAAAGGTCTCATATTCTTGTGTATGCCATGCATAACACTTGAAGCGATCAGAGCAAAAATTGTTCGCAACAAAACTTGTAGAGGAAAATGAAACACATTTTGTATGCAGTATGCTCTTACCTCAGGTACTGCAGTTTTGGTATATCTTAATGCTGTGTCGTCTCATAACTCCAGGACCATTTACTTAGTTTTTCAACACTTACCTGCCCCACCTGTTCTGATGTGCTTTTATATGGCAGCATCAGACATTAGTATTTAGCATGTGAGAACCCGCATGCAACAGTATAGTGAACATATTATAATTTTTGCATTTGCATACATATTCTTCCTTGTATCTTGATTATTTTTTCACCCTGAAGTGTAGCTAAGGTAACGGACAGAGGAGAAAACTGCGTTATTTCCTTCTCAGTGTACCATAATCACATCACATATAGTGTCAGTAAATTTACACCTTGAAAAATAGAAGTAAATGCTAAAGGCCGGTACCTCATCACATGAATAATATGACATTGATTGAATAGTACACTGAGGAAAGTGCTGCTTTGGTAGATAATGTTGCTTTGATGCAGCAGAGAGAAGAAGTACAAGATCAGGGGAACTTGACTCAACCTGGTCCTTCTATGCAGCATGCTGGAACAGTGACCACCTTGAGCTCCACCACCAATTTGCAGCAGCCACTTAGGTGGCTGAACTCGCAGAGTATGCAGGTACACTGTAACAGCCAGTTCTTAACTGCTAGCGCTGAACAGGACACATTATTCAATGATTTTTAGAAATAATGTGTCTTGTTTGAAATTTTCAATCTGATGAAATACTTACTTTCTTGGCACTTGTTTGTGCATAGGATATTGTTGCTTCTGCACCCCCACCCCCCATTTTCAAGGTAATGGTTGCATCATTGCATATGGGATTTGTGTTTGATGAAATTGCTGGATTAGGGATTTCTTGGCTGTCACTTTCTTTGTTAATCATCCATTCCTTCACTGTTGATATGAAACAAAAATTTTCTACCTTTAAGTCAAACATTCATAATTCCATGTTTTTTAAATTTTCTGTTCTGTGCATTCTCGTAGGTAACTTCTGAAATATACCATCTAAATGCATGTGTATATTTATATAACAATATATTTAACAAATTCAATGTACATGTTTTGGTGTGCTATACACCTTCAGGGAGGGCTATCCATATTTTTGCTCAAAACCACATGTTTTTACAAGGTGGTTATCTGTGGTGATCTGCATCAAAGAATATAAAATGCATACAGTATTTTACAATGACTGAAATAATATACTATAATAGGTGTTGATTAGTTAAAAACCTTAAAACAAATAATTGAGAACATCTATTTGTAGTGTGTTAATGTATGTATGGCTCTGGACAGCTGTTGCTATTCAGTGTATGCCATATTGTGACAGTACATGTTACTGTGGTTTCAAATACATATAGACCCTTGGAGTGTAGAATCCTTGCGAGGGCCCTATATGATACAGGGCCTTCTCAGGGATATTATTATGGATATTCTGTTAAATATTTCTTTACATCTGTTTCTTTATGTTCATGTCAGAGGTATGTTAATTCCAAACAATATGTTAGTATCCTTGTGTTTACTAGCTCATGCTGAACAAAAGTGGAGATAGTTTGGAGGTGAAAAAAGGCAATTGAACATACCTTAAAATTATCCCTATGATCAGTATACTCTTTTCAACCTGTCACTGATCTCGTAATACATTCTCACTCATATGTGTAAGAGGCAACACATCTTGAGTGTTGATGTTATGATATATTTTCTATGTCTCTATCCACGGTATATCTGGGAGGGGGAGGGGGGGAACACTACACGTAGCATTGGGCTTTTACCGTGGTGTAGTTAAAGTCTTCACTCTTCTGGGTTATTTACCAGTGTTCCAGGATAGCCTATTGGTCCCATCTTCATTGGTAAACAACTAACAACCAATGCTGTGTTACAACCCAGAAGAGCAATGACCTCAAGTACCAATGGCTTTATTTTTAATGTTAGAATTTGGGATCATTTGAGAATTTTGGAATTTCCTCCTTTATCTTATAAAATTTGAGTTAATTTCCATCAACTTGAGGGGCTATGTTCCAAAAATCTGTTGTTGTATTTGAATGTGTATTGTGTAAATCCCGCTTCAAATAGAAAGGGAAAGAATAAAGCCCATAATTTTTGGCAGGTAACTGTTGAGCCATATGTTATTCACATAGTTAAAAAAAAAGGCTATATGAAAGCCATGTTAGAAATTTGTGTTTCCCACATCCAATCATGAAATAATACATCCCAACGAATAGTACGAGCACTGACAGTGTAACCGACAAAGTGCACAAGTTGTCAGTCACAGCCACAATCATTTCATGACCATCAAATAATGTTTATTTGTGATTCACGTCATCAATAAGAGAGGCATTTGTAGTAGACTGGCTTACTAAGTAATTACACACACACACACACACACACAAGAGAGAGAGAGAGCTTCAGCTTCTCTGATGATTGTCAGTTGCAAAAGTAGATAATACTGGCAGCTGTTCCTTTTTTCTCTCTCATTATAGAAGACAAAAAAAAGTGAGTATGATGAAGCCTGAAATCTGCTGCTGATGACGACTGAAACAAAGATTTGTGTATGTTATAATTTTAATTGTAACTCCTTGATTTGGTTACATTGGTCACATGTTTTGTCTGACAACCTAAGTATCTACACCCCACTTTTTGTTACATCTCACTGTGACATCTGCAGGACTGTATATATTTAATAGGAGTGTTTTATTCAAATTTGTTTTATTTTCTTGCCTAGGATATCAATACTGCCCTCACAAGCACTTATAACAGGGATGGGCATTATGTAAACACATCCATAAAAGAAAGTGATGCAACACAAATTGCTCGTACGTATGGCCTGGATACAAGCTTGTATACCCCATACAACAATGAGTGTGGTCCGATGTCACGATCATATGAAGCCTTGAATGCATGGAGATCACTAGACACAACAGGCAAGGCTGACTGGCTGCAAGAAGTACCATGTGGAACAGTTCACTTCACTGCTGCATATTTCCAGAGGAACAGAAAGTGAGCCTTGTGTAATATTCAGCATTTCATGTTAGATATTTTTAAACATTTTGGCAGTAGATTCAATTAAAATTCCAAAAATTTATTACTATTTTGGAACTTGTAATTTAACTGGGATATTAGTGGAAGAAGTATGATAACTGTTTGCCATCCACCCTCATGAATTCAGTTGGCTTAAGACTGGATTGAATGAGAGGCAGTTCGTATTTATATAGTAATGAAGTGTTGCAATCCACAAGACAGTTTCATGGTAAGCTGAATAATTGCTATACTGAGTATTCAACGAAGAACGTGTACTGTGGAATTAGTTTGTTGTTTTGATGGCATTCATAAATATGATTAACTTAGAGCAGCAAATGGGTTGCAGTTATGAGTTCTGTTTCCATGGTGTGTTTGTTACAGGTTGCTTGTACACATTAACAAAGTGGAAAATCTTCCTCCAAAAGGTGAACATTATACATACAGTGTGGTTTGCAAGCTGATAATTTTGCCATCAGATAAGCCATTACGTGTGAGCAGAATATATAAAAACGATTTGAATCCTGAAATTGAAGAGGACTTTGAGTTTGCCATTAAGCATCCACATGGTAAAGTTCTGCGACTTTCGTTGTACGATGCAGATCATCAAGGAAAATATGATGCAATTGGGCATGCACTCTTTTATTTGGAAGATGTGTTGTCAGGACATTCCAGAAAGTATGCCATGAGGTTGTATAAACAGTCACAGGTCAGTAACTCTCCACTTTGTTGCCATGTCTCAAGGAATGTGGACAGCAATATGTTTGTCAGCCATGTACCACAATGAGCATTCAACCTTACCATCCACTGCATGTCACAGTACAAAGTGCTCTGCCCATATCATTAGTATGAAACTTGCACATCTGATGTTACTCTGTCCTCACTGATGAGGAAACTTTGCCCCATACACAAGTTAAAACGTAATGTTTACAGGTAGAATATTATATAATGAAAAACCATTACAGCAGTTTTTTCATGAGATAGATTTATCTGTAAATGTACACTATTTTACTTATATGAATTATTAAGTCATTAGAATGAGTACTGGTCTCCTGTTTGTAAACAAATCAGTTCTATGTTGTAGGCTTTGTGCTGTTTGGATGGAATGGCAGGCCTCACATCTAACTGTGTAACATCTGTCACCTTGTTTCAAAGGCTGCATCATAGCCAGAAAGTTTCCACCAGTTTTGTCTTGGGATGATTTCTTAAAATGGAAGCATTGTTACTGCATTATGTCCTTAATGCTAAGGCAGTTGCATTCTTCATACAAGAATATTAAGTCTTCCCCTGTAGAAATAGTATTTGGTTAATACAGAATGTGCACTGAAAATATTTTAAAATGCCTGTATTGTCTAAGTGCATGTGTTAAATGTTCCATGTATAAGGTTAATGAATAAGTATTCTGATTAAGTTACCATATACTTCCTGCTACATTTTGAATACTTAGAGTTGCTTAAAAATAATTCATATATTCTGAAGTCAAGTGTGATTTTGTTATGCTGCTTTCGCATAAATATAGTATAACCCAGTTCTCTGAATTTCTCTATCACTGTGTGTTGTGTTGTTTCTGTCACATATTCTAAATGTTTTAATCCATTTAGACATCATCTTGCTAGTGATCCTAATAGTAATAGGTGAGAAATAAATAGCATTTTCATTATTATGTGCTTCCAGGTCATTCCTCTGAAGCCACATTCTTAATCATTTCAAACAGAAATGTAACATTTAGTTCGCAAACAAAATCTGAGCAAGTGAACGAGGAAGTGTAGAAATTGTCATAATCTTAATTACGAAAATATAATCATAGTCTAAGAAGCTTGAGCAATGCATGTTGGTTAGTCTTGTGCATAAGACATGCATTTAGTTCCTGAGTAATGGCAGAAGTTATGCTGTGAACTCTGTCTAGGTGACCATTTTCACCCAGAAAGATTTTATGTGCCTGCTCTTCACATTGCCCCTGCAGAGGCAAGGTCATTGGCATGAGAGTAGCAAGAATACTTATGTTATGAGAGTGGAGTGGAGTCTGTTCAGCAACAGTGCAGGACTTTGACCTGTGAATTCCATTAATTTGTTCATACTACAAAACACTCACAGTTTGGCACTGGACTAAAGTATAATTTTCTCCATACGTATCACGGAGTTCTAGAGACAGCCTGATAGGATTAAAAATGAGTAGTAGAAATGAAAATGGGGCAGCCTTAGGAATGCTCTTATATTAACCTAAATATGAGTATGGTCAAAAACAGGTGTCATCAGTTAACCAGATTTCCAGTATTCTGATATGGATTGTTACAGCCAGATGTTGACCCGGGCAACATACGAGTCAGCTTGAGTTATAAAAGGGAGATGATGATTATGAAAGTTTTGGTATTAGAGGCTTGTAATCTTCTGCTGTCCACAAATACTGCCAAGAGTAACAGGCTGACAGGTATCTGTTTGTTGTTTACATCTTTTAAGACTAAAGCACAAAAATGTACTGGCCAACGTATGAATGATTCTTACATTGAAGATGTTTTTCCATCATTGTGTGAATATAGCTTATTAACTAACTCATGAGGCAGGAGACTTCCTGAGAAGCCAATAGTCACTAGTCTATAAATATCTGACTTTATCTTTCTTTCTTTAACCCCAAGGTGCATCACTATGTCTGTAAGAGCCCACAGTAGAGACCTTCCCTATAAAATATTCAGCAGCATCAGCTTGAAAAATGAAGTAGAGTATTTTACCCTGTTCAAAATCAGATTCATTTCATGGTAACTGTCACATTTTTCACATTTCCTCTTCTTGTCCAGCTTCTTGTTGAATTGAACTTCGTAAATAGAAGAAACTTGAATTTGAGGCTGACAACCAATTTTGCTTAGCAATTGCATACAAAATACAACCATCTGGTGTCCTGCATCATGATGTTCTTCTGGCACCATCTCAGTAGTTTATGTTTGGCAGTGGAAGCAGGTGTGTGTGGTATTTTGGCTGTTGTACAAAGACTGATGCTGAGATCATTGTATGGTATGACTCTCAAGCTTTCTTCATTTCTGACCATCACTGTGGGAAAAGTATAACAAATGAAAGAACACAGTTTGGAGCATAACAAAAAAAAGAAACTAGCTCATTTTGTAACTCTAAAATGAACAATCTTGTTGTGCAGTGTAGCATTCACTAAGCACAAAGTGGTGTCTCCTAATTAAGCATGGGTTGTGTCTCAACAAAACCTTGTCAGTTCCTTGCACTTTGAAGGATTTCATTTTTGTCTGCATGACAACTCAAGCTCACAGTGACAACTTTGGAGTTTACCAATGCGGTTTCTGAGTGCCTCTTCATGATACCACAACTTGTATTCTTTTAGCAGTTTTCCCACAATGGTAGTCTGAAATGGGGCGTAGGTGTGAGAGAAACATTCCAATTCAGTGCAGGGTTATGGTACATGCTGCGTACTGGACGTCCAGATATGAAATACAGCAAAATTCCTTTACTCTGACATCCGATAATTTGGAAATCCTGATAATGCGGCATTTGAGGAGAGTAGTCCCAAGACTACTATTTACTTTTTACCAGATAAAAGCTTCATCAGTGAAACAGGCCAATCTTGGGGCCATGTTCAAAAAGGCCGCCAAGAATGTCTGTACATCAAATGTGGTATCTCCCGACTTCTTGTCTCCTACTCCATCAGCTGTGAAAACTTGGAAAAACACTGAAGAGGACCAGGAACCAGCAGATGGAGATAAGATATCCATGTGAAATACTTCTCTGTTTGGTTGTACAGACTAAATGTATGAGCAGTAACAAGAAATTACCTATAATAACTGTGGTCAGTATAGGTACCAGCCGATAATCCAGAATACTTGATAATTTGGCACCTCTTGGGTGCCATGTGAGTCAGATAAATGGAATTTTGCTGTACTTGTCACCTTTTAATGGTTGTAAATGCACAGCTAAATTTGTCCAAATGTTAAACTGTTAGGCACAAACACACATCTTACACATAAGAACTAATGCGTAATAAAGGTTTGTTGGTCCACTGTTGAGTAATAATTGTAAATCAGGTACACAACGATCAAAGTGAAATTCTGACAGTCTGTTTAAATGTTATAGGTGATTTAAAACTAGTATGTTGTTATGAGACTTGAAGGCCTAAAATGACTGTATTAGATTAGTACTTAAATATATCCCAATTCTAACACAAGTCAGGCAGTACTTGTAGATGTTATTGATACAGAGTATTGTAGTTCTGTCAGAGTAAACAGCTGTTTTGAGTAATGTCACAAAATTCATTGTTACATTGGTGATATAAAATAAAAAATTTCAAACATATTTTAAAAAATGAAGAGCATAATATTCCCTTTGCACCACTCATTTGGAATAATTGTAGCAAAGTGCACGTGTGGGATATGTGTTTATTGTATCTTAACCATCTTCACTTTTAAGAAGAACTGGAAAAAATACCATATTACTATTATTATTGTTTTATTATTCATTCATTCATTTTACTCATTCCTTGTTTGCACAAAGTGAACATACGTAGACATTGGGGAATGGTTGTAGGGTAGAATAGTTTAAATAATTTTAGTTTTAGGGAATTAAGGCTTTTATTGTTATAAACTGTGTTTTTACATTTATTGTTACAGACAAATATAACACGTACGTCAAAGTTGTATACTTTTCGTGTGGTCAAAAGGTGAAATCAAAGAAGAGTGCTGTAGTTCCCAACAACAGAAATCCTACATACAATGAAACATTTACTTTCAAACTGTCACCAAATTTTCTCCATGACTCCTTTATTGTAGTCAGTATCATGATGAAAGGGTTACTGAGGAAAGACCAGCCAATTGGCCGCCTTGTGCTTGGACCATTCCAGTACACAGAAGATCAGGAGAGAACACCCTGGGGTAGAGCTCTTCATTCAGAGGAAGAAGTCACTCATTGGTTCAGAATGTACCTGTGATAAAGAAGTTTTTTTTTATTTTAAATTTGGAAATAAATTCATGTAAACCAAAATTTTTGGACAGTCTGTATCATTAGAATTGTATCGTGATATTGTAATACAATTATTGTTTGCATTGCTTTGTTTCTCTATACACACACACACACAGTTGCCATTAATGCAACCCATAAGAATGTTTGGTAATATAATTCCTGTTTATGATATTTACTGCTTGTTTGGCTGCTGATATGTTTCAAATGGCAAGTGCAATGGTCTCAGAGTTCATTACAGAACTAAATTGTTGAAGTCTGTATTTTATAATTTTTTTTTTGTTATTGACAGCAGTGTTAAATAAATCGCAAGTACCATGACTGCACAATTCCCTACACTTGAAAAAGCACATTTTTCAGCAGAAATAATGAGTTACATATGAAATTACAGTTTTTAAATTATACTTCATAGTTAATTTAACATTACATCAAAACATAAAACAAATTTAAGTTCTTCATACTGGACTGTTAGTCAAGGATTGCTTATGTTTTCACTTCGAAGGATTAGGTAGGTTCTGTTATGGCCATTGCTTATTGTTCAGCAGCCCTCATGCTTTTAAATGTATGCATAGCATTGCTTTTGTTTAATTAACTACAAAATCTTAGTGGACATAAAATGTGTGTTTTGTTTCCTACTATGACTTCTGTTTGAAGATGGTGCACACTTGTATTGATGTAGTCATTAAATTTGTGTGATCTAAGTGAAAATCGAAATGTCTCCATGCTTTGTGTAAGTCACCCATACCACATTTAATGAAAATCTTTTCATTGTTTGTTATTTCATGTGTATGGATAGCTGGGCAGGGTGATTTTAATAGATGCTTCATAGTGATTTGAACATGCCTACAAATAAATAACTTGCATCTCTTTATCTGTGAAGTTCACAACCTTGTAATGTCTCATCTCTTATCTTCCAGGCTGTGAAAGTTTACATGTTAAGCCCCATTATAGGTACTGGTTGGTCAAGTTCTCTGTAATATTGGGAATGATCAGGTTTGTCGATGAAAATGCGATTTCGTAAGCTTCCTAGACTTCTCTCGGTGACGTAGTGACATTCTGTGACTAGTAGTGATTTTAAGTTACGACAGTATTCTCCAACCATCCTGAAAATTAAAGTGTTGAAGTTAGTGATGATGCATCATTTCAAATACACTGTTCCAGTTTTATGTCTTCACATGAATGAATAACACTTATGTTACCTCACTCCATCGTCATGGATGCGCCAACATCCACTTATGTTAAGATATTCCAAACACTGACAGTACTGTGCAATTGCAAACATTGTTGTATCAGTAACCGAATAAATATTGGAGATGCACAGCACACGTAGCCTGTCAAGAAAATATTATTACAGAGAAGAGTCAATAAAATGGCATATTAAAAGTTTAAAAGAAGTATATAGCATGTGAAATGACAATTGTAATAATGTACTTGTCGTACAAAGGTGAGTTAGGAGGGGGAAATAAAGATATTAAGTAAAGAAAAACTTCATTTCTTACAGTATTGTTAGCAGCATGAAATGAAGGATACAGACACTCCCTACTTATGCGGTTGTTAGGTTGCCAAAGGTTTGGAGCAAGTTCAATTTTGCACATGTCTGATTTGAGTATATAGTCAACACCAGTATAAGTGTACTGTTGTTAAGTCATCATAAGCATAAAACATAACCCTGAATTATGAAAATATTAATCCATTGCCTTTCCCTTATGAGCTTGTCCTCCCCTTGGTGACCAAGTGCTCTCACTCAGCGTCACACCTTCACCTCTGCACTTTTGTACCATATTGAAATATTTGGCATGCATTTAAAAAATATTAACATGTAAGATGTTCAATTTCCTGGGCAACAGTGTGGAGCGGTAGTTACCAACATTTCAGGACAACCTATCAGTCCTGTCTCCAAGGGGTGAGCAGCTACCAATCAGTGCTTTGTGACATCCCAGAAGAGCATAGAGCCTTCATTTGGCTTCTTGTCTAACTATTTGGTGATGAGGTGGTTGTTATCAGTATAAGACTTTGTGGTGTTAATGTGGTTTGTACATACCGAAGAACGCGCGCGCGCGCGCACACATATATATATATATGACCATCCAGTTATGTCATACAAAATAGCAGAATACAGAAGCATACAATGCCACATATATATTAAATAAACACTGCGATCCTGGAGTTTTGCTGTGGCGCAGAGTATGTTAGAATTTAAAAAACATAAACAATATGGGAGCACAGTTGGGCAGACTATATAATTTATTGTCTACATTACTTCTAAAGCAAACGGATGAATGAATTTTAGATATTGCATGGGTACTGCACAAAATATGCTCTGCTGTACTCCAGTTACACCGAAATAACTGAAATTTGATTGAATGTGTTCTTTGTACAGTGTGTGAAAATTAATGCTTAATGGGGAGGATATTTTTCCATGTATCAGCTCCAGAGCCACTGTGTGGACTTAGATGAAATTTGGTAATGAAGAGCTTCTGTTAAAAGTTGTCAGGCGAATTAATTTTGATTTGTATTTGAACAGTAGGACTCCTACTTCACATAAAGTTTAAACAGACTCTGTTGCTCTTGTTATACACAAACTTATGTAGCATGAAATATTATCTACAACTTCTACATCAACTATTTCAATACAGAGTGTAATAAACAAACCCATATAAAAGTACCAGAAGATTTGTCACTTTGCATAGTAAAATTACTTTTTGACCTGTCCAAAGCTTTAGACTGCGTTAACCACGTAATTCTTCTAAACAAACTATTCCACCATGGAGTGCAAGGAACATGTTACTACTGGATTAAATCATATCTCACAAACAGGAAACAAAAGTTTAATGTGTCTACATAAAATTTGGGAGAATAAAATTCTTCCAGTTGTGAAACCAATCATTTGGGTTCCCCAGGCCTCAAACTAGGGACCACTGTTGTTCTTAATTCATATAAATGATTTGTATGGATTATATCACACTGCTAACCATAATAATAAGTTACAAATAAAAGCTAAGACTACACTGAACTATTTGAATGAATGATTTAACTTTAAATATAGATAAGACAAACATAATCAGTTCAGCTCAAAACATTACCAAGATGAAACATCTAATTAACTACCAAAATAGTTCAATAAAAGAATCTACTAATACTGAATTCTTAGGGTTAAAATTAGACAAACACATAAACTGCAAGAAATATATAAATCATATTATACCTAAAATGAGTAGTGTATACTTTGTTGTTAGAATTAAGTACTCTTACAGTAACATGTCCACTCTGAAATGATTTATTTTGCATAATGTCATGCTACAATGGAATATGGCATATTTGGGGGGACCTCAATAGATGGCAGTAAAGTCTTCCTACAACAGAAAAGGATAATTACAATTTTGAGTGGTTCAAGCTCTAGAACATAATGTAAACCTTTATTTCAGAGATTAGAATTATTAAATTTGGCTTCACAATACATACTGTCCCTGATGAGGTTCTTGTCACAGAATTTGGAACTTTATATATTTAATTCTACAATTTCTGGTTTTAATACAAGAAATAAATTACAATCACATACACCGTCAACCACCCTTACAGTATACTGGAGAGAAGGATACTACAGGAGCATTAAAATCTTTAAAAAATTGCCTGAGTATATTGCTGAGTTGGTTCTAAGGCAAATGTTTTATATCAAATTTGAAGAAGTATTTAATTCACAAAGCCTTCTACTCAATTGAAGAATATATTAACTCTTTAATATTACATTTGATATGAGGCCTGTTTTTTTAATTTTTAATAACTGATTATGATTCCTGTTAGTGTTTCATACCTGATCTTTTTTTTACCGTTTTTTAACATTATAGTATTTTTATGTCCTTAGGATAAGAGAATGCTTGGGACACCCAGGCATAGATGGGAGGATAATATTAAGTGGATCTACAGGAAGTGGGATGGGGGGGGAATGGACTGGATTGAGCTGGCAAAAGGTAGGGACAGGTGGCAGGGACTTGTGAATGTGGTAATGAACCTTCAGGTTCCATAAAATGTGGAGAATTTCTTGACTAGCTGAAAACCGGTTAGTTTCTCAAGAAGGATGCTGCTCCACGGAGTAAGTAATTTTATGTATGGGGTTCTTGACCATATTTGTGCTGATATGAAGCTGTCTATTGTGTGACTACTGACTGTCTTCAAACAGACTTATTCTTATAACATGCTTTATGAACTATGCCAAAGTGCTCTACGGATTTATGAAAGTGAAATCTCGTGTGTGTGTGTGTGTGTGTGTGTGTGTGTATATATATATATATATATGTATTCACATATATAAAGTTAATAACTTATTGCCTTCTGAACTTCTGAACAAGTGTGATTAAACTTTCATCCCCAAGATCCCAACATGATGTAAGATCTATCTCTTCTAAATTGTTCTGATGGAAAGTTAATGCCTTGATAGTGTCAGCAGTTACCCAGTGACAGTTTTTCACTTTCAGACTCTTCAAATTCTGTAATGTAACAAAGAAAAAGAGGAATGAGTCTCAAACGGATGATACATAATTTCTCACCACATTAAATCACAAACTTAGCTATACTGCATAGCCTAACAATGACTCAGGAAAGGGAATTTAACTATAATGTTACTTACAAGTAAAGTTTATACATACATTCTGATAAATGTCTCATAACTTCATGATAATATATGTATAAAAACTCACTTTGCAAGAGACAATTAGAGGCTGCAGACATGCATTTGTCAACCCAAGGCAGCCACTTAAGTTCACATGACTTATATATTTATTGTTGCAAAGCAAAGGCTTAAGAAGTTTATCTTCAAGCCAATTGCAGTAAGCAACGTTTATGTGTCGAATACTCCTGCAGTTCTCCTCCAACACCTGTAGAGTGAATAAGAATGTTTGGTTAAGTTCACATGACGTCTGAGAAAATTCGTTTTGAATACTCATGCAGTAGTTGTATATGTATTAACCACCACTGCAACACCACCACGGTTTTAACGTACTTTAAAAGCATGGCCATTGAATGTTTTAAATAGAGCGATGTTTACATCTTTTATTCTTGTGAGGTAGCTGTCCACCAGCTCTCTACACAGTTTCGAAGTGGAACGCAAATTGAAACAATCCTTCAGCGTAAGGAGAGGTAAAACGTTCTGGAACAAAATATCATCCCAAGACAGCTGCAAGAATATGATGTCCACAATTTCACACATTTTCCGGTGTTCTCATTTGTAATTGCAATTACAGTATAATCATCCTCGCGCAACATTAATCTCTTCACAGTAATTAATACACGCTGCTAATAAATATATACATAACGGTCAACATGTAAACAAACTAGACATGAGTGGCCACATAAATTACACATAACTGCATATCCCGCTCTTCCTGGACGATGTTTACAAATTCTTACTCCAGCTAACCTTTCCCTAACAATTCTATGCACGTACGTTGCTCTTGCTGTGATAAGACGGTTGTATGCCATGACGGCTGTATTGCCAACGCCTGTAACACACGACATTTGATTAGGCTGGAGGATGGGGTGCGAATATGTCCCGAAATTGGATGGACGCATGTTAAAAAACGCCATTATTACTACCGCGTGCACACTTTACATATTACCATGTGTAGTCGTTTCGTCATTTCTCATTCATTTATTTTTGGACTACTTGACGCTGAGAAGAAAGACATTATGATCCTTGGAGACATCGGGAGCGGCTCGCCCACTGACAGTGCCGAACACCCTAAGACTTTAATTTCCGATACTACATTAGCTATGCATTTGATACTATATAAAATCAACGAACATGGACTAATCTAGAATATGTATGCAGCAGGTTCTTCGGAGTCGTTGGAACCTGTGTACCAGTTAACACTCTTGTCATATCCTATGTGGCTGAGAACTTTGCTGTAATACAGGATGCACAAACATTCCTGAAATCTACAAGCATCCTCAGACTTATAGGGCAGAAGGGTTACATGAAGCAATTTCCATGCTGCGGACCAACAAATGTTAGGCGTCACCTTAAACAATGACCTGGCGACGGAGATTTGTTCCCACTAGTCTTTGTACTTCCTCAGCTCTGCTACCTTGGGCTCAACTGTTGGTACACCTGTCATCAATTTTCAGTGCAACGACGTCTCAGGCACAGATGTCATTGCATCATCATCTGCATCACGTTTTTCATGTTTTGACATGGTTGTCAACAAGAACAACTGATATGATTCGCCGAATGTAAGCAATTCCCCAGTTTACCTTGCAGAAAAAAACACGAGGGGTTCAAACATGACTAATGTCAATCTACACGATCTGAAATATTTTTTTGTCGCAAAATGCACTTCGGAAGCATCGTCTGTTGTGATGTCTCGACATGTGCTATCTGTCGGGTAAAACATTGAACCATTTATGTGTTAGAAAACTTGGCGCGTCGTGGGTGGTCCGGCGGAAAGTTGGGTGGTCCAGCATAGAGGAGACAGGCTTTGTTTACGATTCTGAGTCAGAACCCAAATGGCAAGGTTGCGTGTGTTGAGGAAGTACGCTCGTAAAATCAAATATTGGGTGTTAGAGTTACATTGTAGTCTGAATATTGGGAGGTAGGGGTTTTTAATGTGTTTATTTCGTATACGTTACGAGTGAGTACGCATAAATTTTTGTTTAATTAACTTACCACTTCTCTTTACAGTTTCGACTGGCAATGCAAGAAAGTATAGTATCAAGAATAATATATATTACAGTATTTTCTGCATTATCCCATTTTGTTTTGGGAGAGACCAGAGGAAGCAATGTGACGTTTACAGGAAGGCCTAACTTCAGTAATGCAGATTCATGGTATGAGCGGGAACCTTCATTCCTTCGAGACAGATACTCTCCAGGAAATGCCATCTTACCACCACCTGATGGGAAAGGACTGTACTGTAGACACCCTGCCAAATGCGAGCGTCTTAATTATACAACATGTATGGGTGTTAAACTCCCATATGGTTCAACTACGCTTGAATTAGTGGGCGATTCGAGTACTCAGGAACAAATACAGGTTCGTTCTTTATACAAATTCCCACTATGTATAACATTCAATGTAGCAGCAGCAGAACCATGCCATTTTTACCTCAGCATGTTGTGTGCATGTTTTCATACTGCCTGAATTGGAACCTGTTACTGGAAACCATTGTACTTGCTCATAAATTTTCTTGTGGCTCTGGTGAATCCAGAAATTTCCATTTCAATTTACAACAGTGCTTGTAACAGCTGTATGTAGTGTATGTATAGTATGGAAGTTTGCATATTGGCTGCAGATGAGCCACAGGGACCTTGCAGTCTCAATGATAATGGAGTGTGGGCATGTGCTTGTGAGTGGTTTTGGGGTTTCAATTAAAAAGTCAGGTTTTACCTCTCCAGGTCATGAAGGCATGTATGGGGACCAGAGATGTAGCTCTGCTCATTATTAACTTAGCCCACTATAGACATGAGTGGTCAACTTTATGCTCTGGTTGCTTTATGTGGGGTGAAAGAACCCCAGTACTGATTGAATAGGAGGCTGGGTAGGTGCCAGAGCCAGTCTGGATATTTTGGTTTAGAAGAAATCTCTTGCCGCTTCTAGGATTTGATTTTTGAATTGCCCAGCCTCTAGCCTACTGCGTAGTCTAACTACCATATTCAGGCTTCACAGTATTTATGTATAACAGAAGTAATTCGACAGGAAATAACGCGATTGGGGTTTTTATGATAAAGGCACTGTATTATATGATTTTAAAATTCAGGCAAAGAGTTTTGACATGGTTCTTACAGATATTTGTGAGGTGTTCCTGTTTTTCTGTTTAACATTTCAGCTCCTTTGCTCCCACTGACCAGTGTTTGAAGTCTGAATATTATGTACTCATTCTCAAAAAGAATGTTAACTGTAAACCGTTTTCGATGTATTAAAAGCAAAAAGGTGCAAAAATGCACTTATTTACTGTGTGGTTCTGAGACCATACTAGGTACATAGGAGGTGGCAAAAAAGTCACTTGATACTTGATGATTAACATGCCAAGGCCTTATACAGGGTGTTTCACGACTTTAGGGCATAACTGCAGGAGGTGATTTCCTAGGTCTTTGTGATCAAAAAAGTTCATATAAACATGTGTCCGATTTTGGACGGTTACGGAGTTATGACCG
>Ga0131853_10004623_pt1 | contig 24682 bp, 20 predicted proteins | sample TergutLab28metaG_FD_92764 | JGI IMG/M metagenome (GOLD analysis project Ga0131853, IMG submission 92764) | Labiotermes labralis P1 segment gut microbial communities from Petit-Saut dam, French Guiana - Lab288 P1 (version 2) (version 2) | ecosystem: Host-associated > Arthropoda: Insects >...
CATAAATGTGATGTCATCTCTAAAGTTTGTAGCCATATATTCTAGAGCAGAATTCAGAGCTACTCTTTCGTGATCAATCATTGCACCTGTGGAGGTATAGACATCGAAAAGGAAATGAGTAAAACTCGTCGGATCAAATCCAACGTACTCACTATCAAATCCTTCCACCGGCTGTTGCATATTTTCTTCATTCATCAACGCAACAACGGCTTCAAATAACGTCATTCCTGTGAAAGTAGCTTCTGCTTCTTCCCCACCGATCACACGAACACTAAACGTAATCTCTACCTCTTCGCCAGGTTCAAGAGAATCGATGTAAACACGCAACTCTCCGGTATCTGGGTCAAAGCTAAAATCATCAGTCGGAATGCGAACACCATCCATGTACAACGTCTCTGGTAAAAACTCAACCAAATCAACGCGAATACGATCAACCACCACTAAATCTTCCCACACATGTGACCTATTCGGATTACGAACGGTAATCGTGTATTCAATTTCCTCGCCTTCAAAGACGTACTCACGGTCCGCTACTTTAGTAATCTCTGGATATAGTAGCTCATCTCCCGTAATTTCAAATGCACCTTCTTCTACAGCGATGAATGGTCCACCTGGAAAACGAACTGGCTCATCAGGTGTGTACGATAATAAATCTGATGGAATGAGTGGTGTTCTTTCCTCGACCGTATTGATGACAATGTACCTTCCTGGTGTAAAGACTGTACGGTCACTGACATCAATATCTCGTGGCGTTGACACATATAACCACGTGTTTCGCTCTCCTGAGTCAACGTACTCTCGAGTTCCGTTATCTAACAGCCTGTAAATCGTCCAACTATGAATGTATTCGCCGTGCTCATCGTCCAGAGGGCGACCGACTGTTACGGTTGATGGATTTTGGACGAAATAAGCAGGGTCATTCAACACGCCTTCTACATCAACAAAGGATGACGTTTCTTGGAAGTTGGCATAAACCCATCCACTATTCACCGATCCCCAGTTGATGGCTCCGGGTGGTTGAGTCTGAGAGGCACTAAATCCAACTGTATAAATTCCTTCTCCTTCTATGAAAGTTGCAAAGTCAACCAAATGCCCATCAGTATGTTCAGAAATTTGTACAGATCTATCAATTCCACGACGCCAAGAAAAGCCGTGGCGATTCGCACTCGTGCAATATGGAGCAACCCCTGGAAAGTGAATATTGGTAATCCCATGCCTAAAATAAAACGTCTCCGGATTGGTCACAAATCGGTCTTCGTGAGATTGCCATCCCCATGTGGCTGGATCATTAGGCTGATAAAATACCGGCGTGTTTTCTGGGTAAAATTCGACACCAAATATTTGGGTCAAAAAAGGCATAATCCCCATATAGTCATCTTCTCCCGCTACTGGCGGACCTCGATCAACGGAAGCATTGTTATACCCCTCATCCCGATTGCCCACTTCAACTTCCGGCAAATCTTCTTCCAGACCTACATCAGGCACAACCACCTCTGGTACCGGCTGTTCAATCACAGCCGAATCTTCTGCCACTTCCGATTCGCCAACAGCTCCTCCCGCCTCGAAAATTGAAGCAAAGATTGGCTCTAATGGCAAAGCTCCAAATAAAAGAGCAAGTGCCAGCACCAGACTAAGCTGTTTCTTCATCTTTTTTACATGCCTTAACATATACATTCTCCTTTTTCTGAACCCTTCAAGTGCAATAAGCAAGATATCGAGTTCTCCTATTTTTGATTATAAATCGTGAGGCTTCGATTCCGCTTACCGAGTCTTTTTCGACAAAATCCCACCAATTTATAACTTAATCTAAATTATACACCCTAAAGTACTAAATCTAACATTTCTTACGTCAACGCCAGATTTCTTCACTTCACCGCATTCTTTAGTAACGGAGATCATCGTCCCGTTACGACAAGGCTAATGAAAGAGTTGAAAGGGAAGATCCACGGGATGGAGTTCTTACGAAGCAATCTGGTTGAGGTCTTTATTATTGGGAGCATTTTTTCCATAAAAAAAGAGAAGCGCAAACTTTGGCAACTTCTCTGGAATTTGGCATGATAAATCATTTTAAAGGTTAATTCTCATCGTTTGACTGGGTTCTATCCTCATACCATAACCATCGCTTTTTTCAAGCCTTATTTTACATCTTTCAACGAAACGCCCTTTACAGCATCTAGTTCCACATCTTCCAATTCTCGACATTCTCCCAGTTCCAAATAGGGGTCCAGCTTCAAACCGCCAATGGCCAGTCGTTTTAAATAAACAACCTGACATCCCACACTCGCAAACATGCGCTTCACTTGATGGAATTTCCCTTCTGTAATGGAAATTTCAACCTCGTTTCCTGCCAACGCCTCAACTTTTGCTGGTGCTGTGATAAAATCCACGCCTTTCCCATCTTTGATAGTCACACCCGCTTCTAACTTTGCTATGTCAGACCTGGTTAATTCACCGTCAAAACGAACCAAATACTGCTTGTACACCTTTTTCTTCGGCGTGATCACATCGTGCAAAAATTGACCGTCGTTGGTTAACAACAACAAACCTTCCGTGTCCTTATCTAAACGCCCTGCGATCTGAGGGTCAAACCGCAAATAATAATCGTCAACGAGGGCCATCACCGTTTCTTGCTGACCATCTTTTGTGGCACTCAAATAACCCGCCGGCTTATTCATCATTAAATAAATGTACTTTTGATAGAACAATTCCTCGTCAAACATGGTGACTTGGTGCCTCTTCACATCCACCTGAAAACTGGCCGATGTGGTGATTTCACCGTCTACCTGCACCTCTTTTTTCTTTAAAAACTTTTTCACATCGGTTCGACTGTGACCAGTAGTATGGGCTAAAAATTTATCTAAACGCATCTTCTCAACTTCTTTCTACAGCTACCTCGCATAGGATGTATATAAGACATCTTTAGGAGTGATGGTATGTTTAAACCTAGACAATCGATGAGGCAACCCCAAAATCCAGTCGCTGACATGGAACAGTTTTACTTAAATCAATACTTTGCCGCCTCCCCCCAACCACCGGCTCACAATCAACGCTTTCCACCGATGGATTTGGCTCGTTTGCATCAGTTGGAACGCCGAGTCGCCCGCATGGAGCAGCACTTAGGTCTTCCGCCGATTGAACCGACTCGCTAAACGCGCTCCCAATACGACCTTTACCAAACCAAAATAAACGGACAGTCCACCATAAGTGACTACCCCAGCCAACGTCGCCACTAACACATAAAGACTCGCCGTTGCTCGTGAAGCATTGTAATCAAGAAACACATCCAATACGCCAGTGGTTACCCAAACGACAAGTGCCATGAAACCGGTAAAAACAAAGATGGACAGATGTTGCCTCATGATTCTTCTTGTCGCAACGCCTGTTGCTTTTTGGACGGCTAAATAATTAAAAAAGACGCAGAACGCATAAGCCATCATGGTGGAAATCGCCGCCCCATTTCCTCCTAAACGAGGAATTAATACCAGGTTTCCTACCAACTTAATCACACTACCCATTAACAAGTAAATAAGGGCTTTGTACTGAAGACCAATCCCTTGCATAATGGCAGACATCACCGCATTCATCCCCATAAAAATACCGACAAAGGCACCCACACCAAACAAAGAGCCACCAATTTGGTTCATCGTTTCGCCTTCGTTAAACAACATCACATAAATGGGATTAGACAGTAGCCACATGCCAATGACCGCTGGAAGCGTCACAAAAGACGTTAACATAATGGCACTACTCAACGTCTTATGAACCCCTCGCCGGTCTCCAAGTTGGACCTTCTCTGTAATATCAGGAACCAGAGGCTGACTAAAAGCAATGGCAAACGAAACGGGAATCATAATGATCTTTTGCAACGCCGTGATGTACATACCAAAGACGGCATGGGCTAACTCTGCATCGGCTCCATTAGCCATCATACCTGAGTTAAACGTCATGGTGTCAATCACTTGAAACCAGGTGGTCACCAAACTTAACAACGCAAAAGGCAAAGCATAAGAAAGAAGTTCCTTAAACAAATCGGTCGGGTCACGACGGGGATGAGGCTTCGTTAAAGCCAACAACGCATCAAAGCCGTGCTTTTTTTTCCGCCAATAACGGTGCAAAACAAACAAAGAACTGACCCCAGCTACAAAAGCAGCAAAAACTGCCACCTTAACGGCCATCTGAGTCGTTCCCTCAAACACATGAATCACGATAAAGGCACCGCTAACGATCAACACAACACGTACCAGTTGTTCAACTAACTGAGAAATCGCCGTCGGATTCATGTCCTGATTCCCTTGGAAGAATCCACGCAACAGGGCCATAGGTGGCACCACAATCACCGCAAAACTGACCATGCGAATCACTAAAATGACGTCCTCTACGGTGTTATAAATGTCCTCGTCGCTGTTTAAAGCAATCCCTGCAAAGGCCGGTGCCCCCACCCACATAACTAAAAAGCCTAAAAAACCTAACAAAATCATGAAAAACATCCCAAATTTAAAAATCTTTCGGGACGTGTCGTATTCCTGATCGGCATTGTACTTGGCAACAAATTTGGCGACACCAATGGGAACACCAAGCGTCGATAACGTGATCAAAAACGTATAAGGAACATAAGCATAACCATACAAAGCAAGACCGGTTGATCCAACCAGTCTTTGAAAAGGAATGATGTAAATAAGGCTTAAAATTCGTGAAATAACCATACTAAAAGATAGAATCATGGCACCCTTTATAAATCTGCTCGACATGGTTATTTGAGCCTCCTTTACTTCAAAAAATCGCTAACTTTATTCTAACCAAATTCGCTTGAATTAGCAAGCAAATCCCCGTTTTTTAACCCTCTTCTTGACATTTAATGTTGCTTCGACGGTTATCCAGTGGATTTTTGTTGATGTATTCCACAAAACCACCTTCAATTCCTAATAAAAAGTGAGCCAAAAGCAAGCCGCCCTGATTGACCACATAAGGTTGACCACTGGCACGCTTTTTCTTTAACCAAACGTAATCGCCGTGAATCACCGCTTCCACGTCCTCTTTATCAATCAAAGTCTCTCCTACAACGACACCGTAGCGGTCTCTTAACGTGATCACAGCACGGTCTTCTAACGTTTCAAAATCATTGGGCCCGGCCTTGACGTCGTAGATGTCTAAATTTGCCCGCCGATTATCCAACACATCGCCATTCAAATGACGGATGGGCGCGTTAGGCGAACAGCCAAGAATCGCTGCTGCAACAGGCATCCGTATTGCACGTCCCCCATTGAAATCCTTGCTTTCAATCACGGCACGATCCAACCGACTATCCCACACGGCGCGCCAATTAGAAAAAGCTTGAACCTGATCCAGATCCTCGGCATCAAAAAGAGCCACAACGGGCTTTTCTTTTTTCGTATAAGCCGTCAGCTTCCCTACTTCCGTTTCGATGTCGATGTGGTGAGCCTTGTGGGCGTCTTTTTTTCTCATACTTTCATATCTCCTAAAATCGCCTCTTTCATTAACCGCAAATTTTTATACGACATGTTAACAATGTGGCGCTTAATGATTTTATCTTCGGGAATCTTACCTGGTGTTTTCGGGTCAAAACTAGGATCAACCACAACCAAGATTTTCAACGTCTGATCTTGAACCGCAAACAAATGATCTGCTTTTGAATAGATCGCCACCACTTTCTCACGACGAAGTAACGTTACCGCGTCCTGTTCGATCTGAAACGTATAATTTCGCACGTACAACCAGTAATAAGACGACAATAACAGACCAACCACAAAATAAACGAAAGCAGGCCAAAAGGCTATCACTTCACGACCAAGTAACGGATAAATCAGCACTTGAACTGCGGCGACAAACGTTAATGCATACCCGACTGTAAAGGCACCTAATTCTAGCACATTGCTTTTAAACACTTTCATGGTTAACCTCTTTTCTCGCGATAAATAATTGCCGCTCCCGATCTCCATCTACTCCAACGATGGTAAACCCAACTTCTTGTAACCATTGGTAGTATTTCTCTATTTCAAAGGTGCGCTGCCGATGATATTCTATGCTTCGCTGGTAACTTCCGTCTGGGTTTTGGGAAAACAGCGTTAATTCATGGACGACACTTAACGGTACATCGCCTGGCTCCACGTGCCAAATGTAAGTGAGCTCGTCGTCGTTTTCTACGTAAAGGTAGTCGCGGAAAGTCGACGTCATTTTATGAGGGGTGTGGACATCAAACGTTAAGATGCCTCCCTCTTTTAATGCCCGATAAACCCCTTGTAAGGTAGCCAGGACGTCTTCTTCCTTTTCTAGATAGTTGACCACGTCCAGAGCCATTAACACGCCATCGTACAGGTCTTCGCCTGTCAACTGTCGCATGTCTTGATGGATGAAGTCAACCCCAAGCCCTAAATCTTTTGCCTTTTCCTCTGCCACCACTAGCATGTCTTCCGATAAATCCAATCCCGTAACGTGATAGCCGTTTTTTGCCAATAGAAAAGAGAGGGTACCCGTTCCGCATCCAACGTCGAGAACGTGCCCCTCTTTTTTAACGTGCTTTTTCATGTGACCCATCCACCACGTGTAGTCCACATCGTTCATCATTTTATCGTAGTAATAAGCGAAATTACGATAGCTCATCGATCAAAGCCTCAACATCCACGCGGTTGGCATCGCCCCAAAGCTTTTCTAAATTATAACGCAGGCGCATTTCTTCGGTGAACACATGTACAACCATGTCACCAAAATCTGCCAATACCCACTCGCCACCCGTGTGACCTTCAATGAATTTCAGATCAAATTCTGGCTCCTGCCCAAGGTCTTTTAACTCGCGTAAGATTCCCGAAATAATTCGTGGATTTTTAGCCGTTGTGACGACCATAAAATCGTACAGTGGTGAGTGCGTCTGCATGTTGATGGCTACCATATCGCTGGCGTGCTTGTCGTTTAATGCATTGATTAGTTTTTTTAATTTCTCCATGATTGAATCTCTCCTATAACTTTAAAGGTGGCTGGGAATTGCTTTTTTAGGTTAACCACCAGTAGGTTGGTTTCTATTACAAGTATGTGAAAATCCAGGTTGAATCATCCATTGCTACCGAATTCAAAATAAAAGTAGCGTTTTTAGCTGCAAAAGCCAGGAATTAACTTTATCATGCCCCATCTTGGCTCTTTTTCACCTATTTTAGCTCATTTTCACCTGGAACCAGACTTTTCAGAGATGGAATATCTTGCTATCGCAGATGACACCATAAAAAAGCCCCTTAACCTATGATAGTTATTGTATCACAAGTTAAAGGGAATGGGAAATGGGACCTTGTCTAATATCCAGGCACATGCTTCATTCGAAGCATGACTTCCCTCCATAGACTTTAAAGTCGGCCATGAGCCAATTTCAACCCACATGCTTCTCACGAAGCATGACAACTGAAAAACCTTGAACAGTTTAGACAAATGATGATTTCAATCCACGAGCCTCTATGAGGCTCGACTTCTCCCTTTGCCATTTCTTGACCTTAAAATTAAATTTCAATCCACGAGCCTCTATGAGGCTCGACCTCAGTGAAAGCTTTGACCACGCGACCCTTGACGAATTTCAATCCACGAGCCTCTATGAGGCTCGACGAGTGATTAACTTTAAAATATGGGATAAGGCAAGAATTTCAATCCACGAGCCTCTATGAGGCTCGACTATTGATAACCAGGATGCCCTCAAGTAAGTCTTCAAATTTCAATCCACGAGCCTCTATGAGGCTCGACATCAGGATGAAACTTAGTCCAGAGGCGTTGTTAGATATTTCAATCCACGAGCCTCTATGAGGCTCGACAGCATCTCACACCATCACACATAGCTCAACACTGATTTCAATCCACGAGCCTCTATGAGGCTCGACGATGATTTCCAAGTCATCGCTACACTAGACAACAATTTCAATCCACGAGCCTCTATGAGGCTCGACGAGGAGTGTTCAATCATTATAGAGGATGGTTATGTATTTCAATCCACGAGCCTCTATGAGGCTCGACTTTGCCTCAACTAGCTTTCTTTTCATGATATTGTATTTCAATCCACGAGCCTCTATGAGGCTCGACTGAACTTAGGCAAGTTGATGGCCAATTCATTGACATTTCAATCCACGAGCCTCTATGAGGCTCGACCAGGTTTATAATTTAATGGTCGCTGACCTTTTTTATTTCAATCCACGAGCCTCTATGAGGCTCGACGCGCACTGTTGCTGAGTATGCGCGCGAAATGTCTGACATTTCAATCCACGAGCCTCTATGAGGCTCGACCAAACGCGTGAGTCGCCAACAAGCGCTCGAATTAAATTTCAATCCACGAGCCTCTATGAGGCTCGACAGGGTGAGTTTTATCCTTGCAAACCAGATATATTTATTTCAATCCACGAGCCTCTATGAGGCTCGACTGGCAAGCATCGTAGCTCTGTTATAAAATTCAAAATTTCAATCCACGAGCCTCTATGAGGCTCGACAGCGATTTTTGCCTATTTTCGCACTATTTAGCACCCAAAATAACAAAAATCACATCTTTCTCCTTGCAAAACTAGGTTTCACTCACTATTTCTACAAGAAATCAAGTTAAATCACGGTGCGAATCCCTCTGCAATAGCATGTCAGCTTCACTTTCGCACTAAAAAATCAAAGGTGCCTCAACATCAAGAGACTCTTTCACACCAATGTGCTCAATTTTATTCTTATAATTATTCCCCAACTGATAAATCCGCAAGCTATCTTCTTCCGAGTTAATGGTACCCTTCAGCTTGATTTTCAACTCTGCCAATTGCGTGCTATCTACCACACATTCAAAAACTGAATTTTGAACCCGTTGACCATGGTTTTGACAGATTTTAGCTATCTTTTGTAACCTTCTTCTTCCTGCTGCTGTCGTTGTTGCTACATCGTATGTAATTAATACTAACAGATTTCATCACCTACTTCCACAAAAATGGCGGATATTCGTCAAGGTCACCGCGTAAATATCTAGCAAGTAGTAAAGCTTGAGCATGAGGAACCAATCCCCACGATATTTTTTCTCCCAAATAAGGGTGGGTTATTTTTTCTTGCTTTTTCTCTTGCCACGCATGAAGAAATTTCTTTCTCCCATCGTTGGTCATAATCACTGCCCCATTTTCTTTCGTCAAAAAGTCGTTTTTATTGATGACCTTCCGATTGACTAAAGACAGAACAAATCGATCAGCAAAGACACCTCTTAGTTCTTCCATCAGATCTAATGCTAAAGAGGCTCTTCCAGGACGATCCCGATGAAGAAAGCCGACGTAAGCATCTAGACCAACGCCTTCAGCTGCAGCCGTCGTATCATTGGCTAGCAACGTATAGGCAAATGACAACATCGCATTCATGTTATCTAAAGGTGGACGACGGGAGCGAGAGTGAAAGTAAAAATCTTCCTTTTGTTGCAAAATCATATCATCGAGAAGCTTATTGTAACTATAAGCAGCTTGTCCTTCCAATCCTCTTAGTCGCTCTAAGTTTTCACATTCACGTATTTCTGACAGGAGTTCAGAGAGATGAGCAGACATTTCTTTAAAAGCACCAACGTCAATTCTTAAAGGGTAATCCCGTGTCGTGCGTTCAATTAACCATTTACTATTATAAACTTTACCAACAATGAAGTTTCGAGCCACTTGTGCCGAAAGGGTTTCATCGTCTGATATGCGATATTGTGTTTTTCGTAACGTCACATTCCCTTTCGTTTCACCAATAACTCGAGCTAAAAAACGTCCATTAGGCTTTAGAAAAACAATGGAAATGTTTTGTTTCGCACAATAGCCCATTAAAGCAGGGCTGGCACCTGTGTAACCGCAAGTTACAATGGATTCTAAATTATGGAGAGGAACACGCCCTAGCTTCGCCTCATCTTGTAAAACAACCACGTTGTCGCCATCTAACGATAAGTAAGTGTCCGGTTGCATAACAAATAATGTATTCAACAATTTCTTCATTCGGTTATCCTCCCATCAATGTATCGTTTAACGGTCTGCTTGTTCATCAATTTTGGAAGACAGATGTTTTTTAATGAACAGTTATTACAAAATTTACCGCTTTTGACTTTTGGTGTATGTCGTCGTTCGTAATAACTATGCATCTCCTTCGCAATGAGCCTTACTTTTTCCTTCATTTCCTCTGTAATCGGAACTTCAAGTCTTCTTTTAACCTCGTTATAAAAGATATAGCCTGTTTTGACCTCACAAAGTAGCATTTCTTCTAAACAAATCGCTTGAGCAACCAGTTGTAAAACATCTTCGTCACCAGATTTAGGTTTCCCTCTCTTATACTCAATAGGATAAGCCAGGTAGTTTCCTTCCATACCATGAATTTTTATACCGTCGTCATCTCGGATAAACTCTACTGCGTCGCAAATTCCATTAATACCCAGCGTGTTGGATTTAACTGGCATCGCTCGTACAATCAACTTATCGCCACGCTTTTCTCTCGTAAAAGGTTGATCCACCTTTTGATGAACATGCTGCCCTTCAACCGTTCGAACATTTTCTTCCCACTGTTGCTCAATGTGGATCAATGCCCATTGACGCTTACAAAATTCAAAATGCTGAATACCTGAAAGCATTAGATAATCTTCTTCGTTATAACTCATACAACACCTCCTTTGGTTTTGGTTGACCCACGCATCCACAAGGGATGCAACGGTCCTAAATCCACTAGAATTTTCAACCGATATTATTTCAATCCACGCATCCGCAAGGGATGCGACTTCCTTGAAAGCATCTTCTGATTTATGTGAAATCTATTTCAATCCACGCACTTCCACGAAGTGCGACAACCTGACCCTAACGCATCTCTTCCAAAGTTTGGTATTTCAATCCACGCACTTCCACGAAGTGCGACAACATCTTCACGGACATCAGATATTCTTGTAAGTTATTTCAATCCACGCACTTCCACGAAGTGCGACGATAGACCTAAGAGATGACATTCCGATAGAGTTCAATTTCAATCCACGCCGCCCTCACGGGCAGCGACGACAACTATTGGTCGATCAGCAAATCTGTTCAGGATTTCAATCCACGCCGCCCTCACGGGCAGCGACGGAGTCAGGAAGCTGACTACCCTGACTTACTCATCATTTCAATCCACGCCGCCCTCACGGGCAGCGACCTGTTGCAGGTGGAGGTATTGCTGTGGTTACAATTTCAATCCACGCCGCCCTCACGGGCAGCGACGGTATTAGCACATTAGACTACATCACAGCAAAAATTTCAATCCACGCCGCCCTCACGGGCAGCGACAGAAGACAATAATTCGAATTGCAGAGCGAAAAATGATTTCAATCCACGCCGCCCTCACGGGCAGCGACCACGCTTTGCTGAGACGATGATGACTCATAAATGATTTCAATCCACGCCGCCCTCACGGGCAGCGACTAAATGTTCAAATAGTTCTGTGTATTTATCTAGTATTTCAATCCACGCCGCCCTCACGGGCAGCGACTTTAGTGCCTTTCTGATGTTTAACGTATCCTCCCTATTTCAATCCACGCCGCCCTCACGGGCAGCGACAAGTTAATGGCGGAATTACGCAAGCTTTGGTCAATATTTCAATCCACGCCGCCCTCACGGGCAGCGACCTTCTTGCAACTCCAAATGTCTTTCAACGTTGTGTAATTTCAATCCACGCCGCCCTCACGGGCAGCGACCCATCCAGAAAAGGTTTGTCACCCACTTGAAACATTTCAATCCACGCCGCCCTCACGGGCAGCGACGACTATTTTATCGAGGGTGATTACAATAGAGTTTATATTTCAATCCACGCCGCCCTCACGGGCAGCGACTAAAACAAATTCTTGCTTTTTCTCTGATAGCCGAATTTCAATCCACGCCGCCCTCACGGGCAGCGACTTCCATCATCATGGACTGTGATCATTGTGGTGAGATTTCAATCCACGCCGCCCTCACGGGCAGCGACGTCCCCCATTGCTGGCCAAGTGCTTGACCTCGATCATTTCAATCCACGCCGCCCTCACGGGCAGCGACTTGCAATGTCTACGTTTGTGATTCCGCTGATGTTCAATTTCAATCCACGCCGCCCTCACGGGCAGCGACAATGGTGACGATGTGAGTTGGTATGTTACTGGAGATTTCAATCCACGCCGCCCTCACGGGCAGCGACATGTAAGCCGAGATACAAAAACAACAAAAAAGGGATTTCAATCCACGCCGCCCTCACGGGCAGCGACAAAATAAAGTTGTCAGCTACGTCCTTCGTTGCTTATTTCAATCCACGCCGCCCTCACGGGCAGCGACCGCGCGAGCTGCTAGCAGATGCTAGACTTCGTAATGATTTCAATCCACGCCGCCCTCACGGGCAGCGACCAAACATTTGACCTGTCGGCAACTGTCTAATAATTATTTCAATCCACGCCGCCCTCACGGGCAGCGACATTGATTTCTTATGGGGGTGTCGACACCGCTTTAAATTTCAATCCACGCCGCCCTCACGGGCAGCGACCAATCGCGATATGCTAAAAGGTCATGCAATCATTATTTCAATCCACGCCGCCCTCACGGGCAGCGACTTTATCTCTTTCCATAATTTCAGCTTCTAAAGCTATTTCAATCCACGCCGCCCTCACGGGCAGCGACTCCATCTTCCAGCAACATTTGTACAACTTCTGGCGATTTCAATCCACGCCGCCCTCACGGGCAGCGACCTTATGCACACATAGCATTTGAGCTTAGATTTCCAATTTCAATCCACGCCGCCCTCACGGGCAGCGACTTGCTGGCTATGATTATGTTTTAAATGAAAAGCCAATTTCAATCCACGCCGCCCTCACGGGCAGCGACAGCGATTTTTGCAGAATTTCATGCTAATCAGCACACCAAATCACAAAAATCACATGTTTTACTCATAAAAGCGATGGGAAATTAGCCAGTTCCTTATCATTTTTCAAAAATCTAGTATGATTTATGGTGCGAACCTCCCAAGGGAAATATGTTAGCTTCACATTCGCACCAAAAAATCTTCATCTTACAAATTTACATGCCATCTAGTTCTTCTGGCTTAAGTTCTAAGCTTTCATCTAGTTTATATGTTCCATCTGCATTCACATTTAAGCTGCGGTGAATCTTTGCAGAAGAAATAACTTTTTCGCCTATCTTTTGTTCCCACCAAATAACCTTTAAAACTTCCATACTCCCACTAGGTCTTGCAGAAGTTGCGTCATTTTCAAACAATGTTCGCATCGCATCTTTCATTTTCAAAGCATCCTCATCAGTAAATCCTGTTTTCTCCGCCAGCTGAGGGTTCATTGTTCCAAAGGTGACATAGATACCTTCATCTACACGGAATTTATCTCCCATTCTATCGCCTTGAACCCCACCAACTTGTGTGCTGTTCATACTCTTAACTATTTTAGAATGTATTACATCAACAGGTTCTAAGCTAATTGCTGGTTGAATACTAAATGGTCCACGAATTGGAACCGATAAACCCTTACTGTCATCTCCTTCTTTCCCAAAGGCTAGAACTTGGCCAAAAGTTCTAACATCTATCCATTCTTGGCAAGCTAATTTCAACACTTTATCAGCATCTTTAATACCTTTTTTAGTAGTTTCAGCTTTTATATTTTCTACCGATTCAACACGTGCTTTTATATTTGGATAGTCGTCACCTTTGGCTCTGTAATCATGTGCTTGCATCAAAATATTTTCTCCTAGATCAAGAAGCCTATTTCGGATTTTTCGCTTCAAGGCTACATCACTAATTTCACCTAATCCATCATAATTAATTCTCGGCCTATTGCCATTCAACGGATCACCGTTTGGATTAGCATTTTTAACACCTATAATAATTGCGAAATCAATTTTGTTTTTTAATATATTAGCCATTATTCATTTCCTCCTCAACACTTTCTGGTTGCTCTTTTGTTTTGCCTAGTTCCATTCGTTGCAAAGAATAACCCATCAAATATTTTCCATCTAGCGGTTTATCTTTTTCAAAATCACCCTTTTCAAATAATGCTAATATTTCACCTATTTGATTTTCGTATACCATTCCTTTTAGCATTTCTCTATATGGGTTGAGCTGTGCATCCAACAAATTCCAAGTACTAAATGGCTTTTGTGAAAATCTACTGCGATATCTTAGTGAATTCGTCACATAATTTTTTTCACCTCTACTCCCTCTTGCCCAGGTTTCAATTTTCTCAGCGTATGCAAGTAATCTACCATACAAATAACTTCTGTCAGTTTCTTCTTTTTCAAGTTTCACGTTCATCTCATCTCCTTTACTTAAATAATACATTCTCCAAATTGCACAAGCTATGTTTACATAATATATATACTCTCTTTCTCCAAATGAGAGTGGATTGTTTACTCGATTTAATGCAGACGTTATATAACTTTTATCTATTGCCTTACCAGAAAACATACTGTGCAACAACTGTTCCCTAGCACGCTTTTGGAGTTTTATATAACCTTCTCCCTTTACATTCCCGAATACCAAATCGATAATATCGTCTACTTTAGGAGTCGTGATATAATCTGCTCTTTTCCATGTATTGCCTATCTTTGCCCATTCAAGATACCAATTGCAATTTTCATGCCACTCAACAATTTTTTCATGAAATTCATGAGCTCCTAACTCTTGATAATAAGTCACACTTAATCTTCCCGTCGTTGCTGCGTCTAAAGAAATAATCGCTACTCGATTTGTATGTTTTTTCAATTTATCTGAATTCCCCAAGCCTAAAAGAGCATTTCTCATTCTTTTAGAGTAATTTTTATCCAAGGCAGTTTCAGCAGTCTCTACATTATTATGTATGCCACTAAAAGAATCTGAGGATTCTTCCCAATTTGGCAATTCCAAATCTTGATTTAATGCATATGTAACTATACATCCAGTCCCACATTTTAGCCCGTAATTCGATACAAGATATGTTAACATTGCATGAGCTTTACGACTAGAATCATAGCTTATAGAATTTGCTTGATTTGCCTCACTAAATCGCCCTCGAAAAGTAAAATTTTCCTTATCATTAGCTGAAATAAGTTTCGCTCCAAATGACTTTGCATTTACTCCTTTAGGATGGTTACCAGTATTATAAGTGAATTCACCACTGATATAGCAAATCTCTTTTGTATCTATGGTGCTCGTATAGTAGCTATTCCACAAATCTTGTATTGTTTTATCCTTCCATAGGTCTGGATATAAATCTCCTTTGATTTCTACGCTAAATGCAATATTTAGATATTCTACCTCAGGTTTACCTTTCGCCTTAGTTTTGATTTTTCCTGATTTATCTTTCAAAACTTTGACACCTTGAACTTCATACGTTGCTAAATCAGACCTCAAATTTCCAGAATTAATATAGTTATAAACAGCATCTAGCTTTGCATTTCCATCATTCCATTCACAGAACAGCTTTTTGTAATCATCAAACCCATTATCTTGGCTAACCATTTCTCTTTGTTCATCAGCTAACTCGGGATAATCATCAGTTAATACTTCAAAAATCTCTTGACTAGAGAATAGATATTTTGTATTTTCATGTAAAGGATGAGGCGAAATCCCACTTGACCTACTTGCACTTTTTTCAGTGACTGGAATAATAATCTTTGCATTTAGTTTTTCCAACCTTAGAAATGTACCAAATTCATTCAGTATAACTTTAACATCCATTTTTTTAAGAGAATGACTCAATGGTATCAATTCTTCATTTCCTAAATCATTTAATTTTTCATAACTTTCAACTAAGCTCTTCATCCACATTTTTAAAATTCACCCCCTCTTCGAACTTCCTAAATTCATAATTCTCACCATAGTCCTTTACTTGGCGTTTCATTTCTTCCGGTATATCTTTAGGTGATTTAAATTCAATCACACCATCTTTCATCAGTTGATGACATAGCCTGACCATTAATTCTTTGTTTCCAATCTCATCAGGATAATCAAAACCATGGAACATAACACCAAAATCTAAATCACCATAGTTATCATAGTACGGTTCCTGTCCATCATGGGCTACTTCTTTCCCAAATTCACAAGGTTCAACATAGCCATAACACTCACGCGTTCCAAGAAACACATCCCTTCTACCGCCTTGTCGAATTGCTCTCTTAGCCATTTCATGATGCTTATTTTCATTTCTATCATGGGCTAAATCCGGTCTTTGTTCGTTCCATTCAAAATGAGCAAGAACTTGATATTCCACATCTTTTAAATAAGTATAGTAACTTAAATCTTGTCCACCATTCATTTTCAATGTTCTTATTCCTTTGCTTTCTGTTTGTATCTTCTTCACAACACGAACAGCATCTATATACCAAATGAAAGTTGGCTTCCAGTAGATACTCTCAAGACAACCTTTCAACGCTTGATATGTAGGTACCTGGTAGCTAAATTTTTCACCCCCCGGACGCGTGATCGGATCACTAAAGAGCGCGTATTTACCGTAAATTTTAAACTCCACTGAATTTCTTTTTTTCTTCATCTTTTCAACCTCCTAGCATCAAAAAACTCAATTTTCCATCGACATTCAAACCAAAATCCTCATGATAATGTGATTTTTCTAATTTCAAAATTCCAATCTCGTGTCCAGATATAACATTAGACAGTGCCTCTATTTGATAAGTATATAACCCAATTGAATAATTACCCAGCTGTTTTAATATTTTTACTTTCTCTTTAATATCAAACGTAGCTTCATACTGTTCCAGCAACTTTTCTGACTCACCATAAGAAATTACCACATTTTGCTGTCCTTTATCTATCACAAAAAATTCATCACCTGCTGTTCTCATCGCATGTGGCAATGATATAGGCTTAGTATTTCCAAGGTTTTTATATGATCTTAGCCCTCTTGCATTGTTAGACAGCAAATCATAAATGGTTATGTTGTTATCTAATTTTGTCGTATAATCCATCTTATCTCTTTGCTCATATAAGTAGTATTTATAATAGTCAAAAATGTCACCCTCATCATCAAATACACGCTGAGTCGCCTTTGCCCCTATCAGGATATCTGGAAGCTTACTTAAATTTTCACCAGCTATATTTAGCACGTAAACTGGCATCACCTTTCCATATTCACCATGACGGTTACAACGTCCAGCGGCTTGATAAATGCTGTCCAATCCAGCCAAAGAGCGTATTACACATTTAAATGATAAATCGATCCCCGCCTCTATAAGCTGAGTGGAAACGCAAATAATAGGCCTTTTATTTTCATGTTTATACCCTAGACATTCTTTTATGAAATCCAACTTATCTTTTCGATGAGCCGAACACATACTGGTACTTAAGTGAACTAGATTAACATTTTCACTAAATTTGCTTTTTATCATATCATAACATTCACGAGCTGCTTTTTTGGTATTCATAATAATAAGCATTGATTCTCCATCGAACTTTTCATCTACAAAACTCGCCAACTCTTCTGCTGTATAGCCTTTGGGCGTTATTTCGTTGATTATTTCAGTTCTTTTAGGTATCTCACTTACAGAAATTGATACTTTTTGAGATAAACAAATTGGTCTTTTGACTACATTAATATCATCTAATTGTGGTTGTGTCGCCGAACATAAAAGTAAAGTACTGCCGCATGCTGTTTTAAGAAAATTAGCCAATCCATTAAATAAGTGAATACACTTAATCGGCAAACTCTGTATTTCATCAAAAACAAGTATGCTGTTCGCCATATTATGTAACTTACGTAAATCACTGGCTCTCGAAGAGAACGCACTTTCTAAAAATTGAACCATTGTTGTAACGATGATTGGACTATCCCATCGATCTGCCTGTAATTTGTACTTTTCCTCTTCCTCATTTTCATCACTAACTAATACACTTGAATGATGTGCCAAAACTATTTCTTCTCCTAATAGATCTTTCAATTCTTTTTCAGTTTGATCAATAATTGAAAGGTATGGAATAATATAAATGATTCTATCCATTTTATGTTGCTTTGCATGCTCTATCGCAAACCTAAGACTGGATAGTGTTTTTCCGCCCCCTGTTGCAACTTCTAATTTATAAATCCCAGTTCCTTTTTGTCCCGCTTCTGCACATTCATCAGAAATTTTCTTGCGAATTACTCCCATTTCTGTATTACTTTCTTTCGTTTTCAAATACTCTTCAAGTTTTCTTAAACAATCCGACCAATTAACCGATTTTTCTTGATATTGAATATTCGAAGCAACCCTATATGCGTCAAGTCGGTCTGCATCGACTAAACAAGAAAACAGATATTTAATCAAGAATGAGCACATAAATGACTTTTCTTCCGGTTCAAATAGCCCTAAGAAAACTTGTATCTCTTCAGAAATTTTCTTCTTATCAATTGTGAAATCAACCTTCAAATTATCTAATTCAATGTTTGGTACATTTTCCAATTTTTTCAAAAGCTCATCGTTACCATCATGTCCAATATGATCATAGAGTGTTCCATGGTGACCCAAAATTATATTTGATAAAAGTTCTGCAGCCCCTCTATTTGGTTTAAGATTATCATAAATATACTTTGCACCATACCTACTATGACCGCCTTCATGCTTAAAAATTTTTCCATTAATATACTCCTGAAATTCAATTGTATTTTTACCTATATCGTGACATAAAGCTACAACTCTTGCTAATTCTTCTAAACCAATTTTTGAACCAAATTTCGATGCCAATTCTGTTACATTTTCCATGTGTGTTTCTAAACTCTGTCCTGGTCTAGCGAGCATCATTTATACACCTCTCTTCAAACTCCATCCCAACTTCCAACCATCGTTTGTTTGCGTTTTCAATCTTTTCCACCTATCATTATATCAGTTTTGTCGGCAGAATCCAGCAAATTTTCACAAAAAAATAAAGCTAGTTTAAAAAAAACTAACTTTGCTATACTCCCCTGGACCCTAACCCATTAAAGCTCAAAAAAAACCACCTTAGCATACGCCAAGATGGTTGTCATTCGTACGTTCTAAATTAATCCTTTTTAACCTTCAAAACCGCTCCACCAGCGAATAATGCCACACCAGCCCATATGAGAGGGACAGAAGTCACTCCTGTTTGTGGTAGCACAGGCCCCGTTACCGGTGGTGTTGGCTCTGATCCAGAGCCTGGAGGCGGTGTTGGAACCCTAACGTCATTATTGGAAAAGAAGACGGTTTGATTGGTAGCTAGGTAGTGACGTGTCACTGTCTCGCATAGGGTGACTTCAATCCAAATGGTCATGTTTGTAATGTACCCAGCACCAAAGACGGTATTGGATTGTGTTTCGATGTTCATCCAGATCGCCCCTGAATCGAGGACGTCTAACATGGACAGATCAATGTCAGCATGAATTAACGCATCAGCTACTTCCATAAAAATAGCCTGAGGTGTGGTGGCACCTGAAGAGATAACGATTGGATTAGCTGCACTGTTTTGTGCCAGGAAGTTTCTAAATTCTGCCACATACAAAGCGATGGCTTCTTCTTGTTCTGGTGTGATCACACATTCATCGTCGTTATTGTTGCCCGTATCGTCACCACCTGAACCTGAGCCGTCTTCACGTTCAAAGAAAATGGTTTGATTGGTCACGATGTTAAAGTATAACCATTCCTCTTCGTCGGCACAATCGTCGATGACGCTAACCATAATGGTTAGATTTGTTAGGTATCCATTACCAAATACGGTGTTTTCTTGTTCTTCTAATACGATGGCTGCTGCCTCGAACGTATCAAGTAACCCAGCTGGATCAACATCGGCACGAGCTAGTTCCGCCAGCACGGCACGAAAGACGTCAAAATCAGTGACGGCATCCGATGGAATAAGGAGTGGGTTAGCTGCACTGTTTCGTGCCAGGTATGCTCTGAAATCTACGATATATTGCCCAACAATCGCCGCTTGTTCTGGCGTGAACACACATTCTTCTCCATCAGAATCTCCCGGATACCCCGTATCATCGTCTCCACTCTCCGTGGCGCCATCGTTCTCCGTAGCAGATTCACCGTCTTGGTTGATTCCCACTTCTTCAGAACCAGTTTCGCCTACATCGTTTGGTTCTAAATCTTCATAAGTAACGTCTTCTTCCATCTCTACCGATCTTTCTAATTCGATCGATTCAGACACATTTTCCTCTGTATCAATTTCACCCTCTACTGCAAAAGCAGTGACGCCAGGCGTTGAGGATAGAACAGCTTGCCATAACAATGCGATCGCAAGTAATCCTGCGAGTAATTTCTTCATCCTTCCACATCTCCTTTTATTTTTAACTCTTTAAGTCTAACTACCATTGTAAACACTTCCGTGCATGAAAGCAAGAAAATTTTACAAATTACAAAAAAGAAAAATCAGCGCTGATTCAAGCACCGATCCCCAGGTTATCTTTCAAATTTCCCCACCAACACATCCACGTCAATGGTGATGGTTTTAATGGCTTCTAAATCTAGTTTAGTGTGGTCAACGTGAAACATCATCGGCGTCATCGCCACAAAATCCGACCGCACCTCAGGCGTTAAAGGTAAGGTATAAGTCAAACGTTGGTGGTGAAGCACAGTCAAATGGGTCTCAAAAAGTTTGATCACCTGTTCGTTGGAATAGGCTTCAGCAAAGAGATGGTCTTTGGCCTTTTCCCTTAATTCCACCAGATAATTTTCATTGGGGACAACCTTCACGACCAAGCCATCTACCGTTAAAATTCGACGGAACTCTTCGTAGCTAGCAGGAGAAAAAATGTTAACGACAACATCCATCATCGACGATTGTAACGGCAGTTTGGACAGGTCACCAACGAAGAACTTGACGGGGCTTCCCCCACGGGCGCCCATCTTGATGGCTTCTTTTTCAATGTCAACGGCCAACACCTGATAGCCAAGATCACTACTTGCAAGCTGGTTCGTAAAGAAGCCTTCTCCACATCCAGCATCCAAAAGTCTCCCCTCAGGTTTTGGCCCATAGTGTTTGATCAGGTCTTTAAGTTGACGGATCAAATCGTCGTAAAAGTTAGCTTCAAAGACACGGCGACGGCTTTCAAAGAGTTCCTTGTTATAGGGAGTTTTTATTTGTTTTTGTAAAAAGTTGAGGTAGCCGTATTTCGATAGGTCAAAGCAGTGACGTGACCTACACACCAGGCTGGCGCCCTTTTGAAAGGTCATGTCACTTTGACAGAAGGGACAGCTAAAGGCATCCTCTACGTTTTTAAAGTTTTCGTACACGTGTTTTATTTTCATGGTATCCCTGCTTCGTCATCTTTTTACAAGTATAACATAAAATAGTTTAAAAGGTCTTTATTTTTTGGCCTGTGGGTTGTATAATGAAACCAATCAATAACGTTACAGCGGGAGGAAGGTAAAATGACGGATACGTTAGAAAAACCACGGTATACAAAAGGGGAAGAATTGTTTAATATGATTAGCCACATCGTTGGTGGCGGACTTGGTGTTGTGGCTCTTTTGGTGTGCCTCATCATTGCTGGTTTTGCCCAAAACATATGGGGGGTTGCAACGGCTCTTGTATATGGCCTCTCCGTTATTTTACTGTTCACCATGTCCAGTGTGTATCATGGATTAAGGGTAGGAAAGGCGAAAAGTATCTTTAGAATCTTGGATCATTGTACCATTTATATCTTGATTGCTGGGACGTACACGCCGATTCTATTGACCCAATTTAGAGCAACTTACCCAATGGAAGCTTGGATTATGTTTAGTGTCATTTGGGGCTTGGCTGTGATCGGAATCATCCTTAACATCATCGATTTAAAGCGATTTATGACTTTCTCTTTAATTTGTTACCTGGGGATGGGATGGATGGCTGTTTTTAGAATGAATCAGTTGATTTCTGTTCTCGGTGCGCCTTTCTTTATTTTTATTCTAATTGGTGGACTTCTTTATACCGCCGGTGTTGTCTTTTACGTCTTAGGTAAACGCAAGAAGTACATGCATGGGGTCTTCCATTTGTTTGTTAACGCCGCTTCTATTTTACATTCTGTTGCCATTGCCGCTTTCTTAATGCGATAACGTAAAAACGCAGACCTTCTTTTTATCAAAGAGCTGCGTTTTTTTGTTTGATTTTTTTCGTTGCTACGATCAATTTGTTGTAAATGAGCATCATCTCCGGCTCACTACAATAGGAACTCACCTCGTCAAGAGGAATCCATTTGACGTCGCTGTTCTCGTCTTCCTTGATGGTCAACGGATCTGACTCATCTGCAAGTAGAAAATAAGTGACGTTCAAATGAAGGTGCGCACTAATGGGTTCACCTTTTTTTTCATGAGGCCATACGGGAATGATATCAAGCGCCTGTATCTGTTCATTCAAAGGGATAATCGCTTTGACACCGGTCTCTTCCCGTGCTTCTTTCATGGCGGCGTAGAGCAGATCGGTTTCCCCATCAACGTGTCCCCCCGTCCACCCCCAACTTTGATAGATGTTGTGATGGATCATCAATGTTTTAGTCAAATTTTTATTTAAAATAAAACCTGAAGCCGTGAAGTGGGCCATCCCATTTTCACGGGTTAGAAGCTCTTCTTCAAAGCGATCCATATAGGAAAGGATCATTTTTTGATCTTGTTGCTCCCGGTCATTGATCGGTACATAGGTTTGAATAACGGTTCGTAATTTATCGTATGCGGTCACGTCAGTCTTACCTCGTGCCTTTGTCATAAGGTTGTCCTAATGCTTTTGGTCCAGTCGTTTCTTTCGACGTGATCGCCAACAAAATCAACGTCGCAATGTATGGCAACATCCGGTAGAAGTGGGCTGGTAAGTCAAGATCGCGTAAGAAGTCAATGGCTGCGTAACTGGCAGCAATGGCTTGCAACGATCCGAAAAACAAAGCAGCTAAAACGATTTTGACTGGGTTCCAACCACCGAAGATGAGGACGGCCAGGGCTAAGAATCCGTATCCCGATACACTTCCATCAAATACCGCTGAGATGGGGATGATAAAGATAAGTCCACCCATTCCAGCTAAGGCTCCTGAAATCATGACGCCTGCGTAGCGAATTTTAGCGACGTTAATCCCAACGGAATCAGCTGCACCAGGATGCTCACCACAGGCACGTAAACGAAGCCCAAATTTTGTCTTGTATAAAACGAAGGCACCTAAGGCTAAGAAGCCAAAACCTAAGAATGTGGTCACATATGTGTTTTGAAACAGCGACGGACCAATAACTGGAATGCTTCCTAGTCCTGGAACGTGGTCAATTCTGAATTGATTTTGGAAGTGAATGCTTTGCGATCCGTGGATGGTTCGTGAAAAGTAAATGGCAAAAGCTGGTGCAAACATGTTAATGGCAATTCCACTAATGGTCTGATTGGCTTTTAAGTTGATGGATGCGTATGCGTGAAGCAAGGAGACTAACACACCAATTAACATGGCTGCTAATAAGGCAATAAATAAAATGGCATGCCCAGGAATTTGTTCTTGAAAGTTAGAAATGATGAACGTCCCAATAAAGGCACCTAGTACCATTTTACCTTCTAAGGCGATGTTAAGAACACCTGACTTCTCAGAGAACAAGCCACCTAAGGCAACAATCATTAAAGGAATAGCGAAAAACATGGTATGTTGGATAACGAAATATAACATATTCATTACGACTCCTCCTTTAACTTCGAAAAGCGCAACGCCCGTTTCTTTAAGAAAGATTTAACTAAAAATACAAAGGCACAGAAATAAATGATGATGGCAATGACCATTTGGATCAGTTCGAAGGAGAAACCGTAACCTTGTAATCCAGATCCACCAAGGGTTAAATAAGAAATAAGTAATCCTGAGAAGATCACACCGATCGGGTTACTTAAAGCTAAGAAGGCAACGGAAATACCGACAAAACCTTCCGGTGCTAAAACATCAGCGGTTCCCATGGCCAGACCTGCGCCCCCCATATAGTTAATGGCACCTGCTAGACCAGCTAAAGCTCCACTAATCATCATGGAGTAAACGATGTTTCGCTTTGCATTGATCCCAGCGTATTCAGCTGCGTCTTTGTTAAATCCACAGGCTTTCAATTCGTAGCCAAAGGTCGTTTTTTCTAAGATAACATAAATCAGAATCGCAATGGCAATCGCAATTAAAATCCCCATGTTAATATGGGAATGTCTAACCCCATCCGTGAAGATATTTTCAAATCCCAGCGTTGGTAAGGTTGATTCACTTTCAAGACGCCTTGACGTTCCAAGAGGATCAAAAATACGTGTCAGAATCAAGTGATTCACCAGTAACATGCCAATGTAGTTGGTCATAATCGACCCAATGACTTCGTGAACGTTACGGTATGCTTTTAGTAGACCAGGAATGGCTCCCCAAAGTGCGCCAGTTAATGTAGCTGCTAAGATGGCGACAAGGATTCTTAAAGGGGCAGGAATAAACGTAAATTCCAAGCTGATGTAAACAGCAGTGAATCCACCAATGGTGAACTGACCACTGGCACCAATGTTAAATAGCCCCGTTCTAAAAGCAAAGGCAACTGACAGTCCGGTCAAAATAATCGGAGCCGATAAGAGTAGGACGTCTCCAAGATTTCGCATCGACGAGAAACCAGAAGTTAAGATGGTTCCAAATGCTGTCAAGGCTTGGGAGGCATCACTAATTAAAAGAATAAGAAGCCCGATTAACAGACCGATAATAATCACAACAATGGATGAGAGGAAATCGTATAAAGCTTCTTTTTTCATTAGACATTCACCTCTTTCTTAGCACCTGACATGTAAAGACCAAGCTCCTGGAAGGTCA
>Ga0131853_10004624_pt1 | contig 24670 bp, 9 predicted proteins | sample TergutLab28metaG_FD_92764 | JGI IMG/M metagenome (GOLD analysis project Ga0131853, IMG submission 92764) | Labiotermes labralis P1 segment gut microbial communities from Petit-Saut dam, French Guiana - Lab288 P1 (version 2) (version 2) | ecosystem: Host-associated > Arthropoda: Insects >...
ACACACACACACACACATACACGCACGCACGGCATGTGGAAACATAGCCAAACAGCTGTCTGCTTCATCAAGCTCACAATATTCACATGACAAACACTGCGAGAGGCGAAATGGGGTTACCAGAGTGTTGAACCCGTTTCAGATGTTCGATCTCTTTAACTTCCGCAGAGATACGACCTGTAGGTCTACACATTCCACTCTGTGTGTGTGTGATACAGTTGCTTGACTAAGATAACTAGACGTTCCCATTGTTAGTGGATCTAATGCGTTAGCTGTTTTCCTTCCCGTCTACAAAGACACGCTTTGTATTTCTCACCTAACTTCGTAAACATACTTTAATGGTTTTGTTGAGCGTTTCCACGGAGTATCCGATGTAGATAATGGCGATGTTCTCTTTAGCCAATCTGACATTGCATTCGGCGTATACAGCGTGTTTATTTATATCTTTCAATACAGACCATTTGCTATCAAAGTTATTGTTCTGAATCGAAATTTATTTTCTCGTAAGTAAAGGCCCAGTGCACCCTGTCACGACACACAGGACCCAATATGGCTGTCTGCTTGTTTGAATGCCCAAGATAACCAGTTCTCCTGTTACGGATGTTGTGACCATGTTCGCAGTGCGGGGAGAGGGAAGGGACGTGTGCTTGATAAGCTAAATGAACAGCAGGTGTTGGCTGATCTAACCTTGTGATGATAGCAGCTTTAGGTGAGATAACTGACAGCATTAACAGAAGTAGATACTGTTTTATCAGTCAGTGCTCGCAGTGAAGAATATAATGCTAATGTAAATGTTGGGCTTTGGACTTGATTATTAAAATAAAGAATAGGGAAATAATCCTTTAACTTCTTAAAGATATTTGCTTGCATTTCTGCAGTGCACTAGATGTTAAGTCCTTTTCTTCTTCAACACTCCTGTTTTCTCTGTTCCTATATTCTAAATTACGGAACAAACTTCGATACTGAAGGTGCAAAAGAAGCAATTGCATGTCCCTTCTTATATCACAACATGACCAGTTGCGTGAATACTGTAGATAGAAACTTGAAGATTGAGCCTGTATTGTTCGTACAAATTAAATTTCTCCGATAAATCTTCAGATGCGGATTACAAGTGAAGACGATGTACAGAATCAGCGAACACACGAAACTGTGTTAAGTTATACGAAGTGTGAGAACTTACTGATCTAAATTTGTCGTATTAATTGAAGCCGCCGTTCCAGGTTCGATCACAGTAACAGGCTTCCTTGAGATGTAAGGGTTCTATGAAAATAAAAAAAAAAACTAATAAAATTTTTATAAAGGTTCGCAACGGCAAGTCACGTCCGTTCTGCTCTCTCTGCAAATTGCTGCCTTGGGCCGTCCGCTTAGCTTGTTGCAGTTAGTTGGTGAGAGGAGGAAGGGTGCGGGGATCGTGTGACAGAATGGATTTCGGCTGGCTAACAGAGTACTTAGTTTGTGGCGTGGCGCGGTTTAGCCAGTGAGCTTCGACCCTGAATTCAGGCGATACTAGCCTGACCGAATTTTGGCAACGCGTAGACAGAAAGACAAGAAAACGTTACTCACGGGTATCTTTCGGGAGGATTAAGGCAGCGGGCAGGATGTAGGTGTGTACGTGCGTGTGCGTGTGCGTGTGTGTGTGTGTGTGTGCTCTGGTGGAACATCAAGTGACTCGAGTGCAATAAAAGAGGCTGTTTTGTGTAACTTCGATTTGACGTATCTTCCCTCTCGTCTCCTCCCCCCGCCCCCGATACTCCCTGTGATGTAGGAGGATCACTAGACGACCGCGTATAAACTCTAAGCATACTTTAAGTTAAGAATTACGTTCATTTGAGGACTGAAGTGTAGTTGGGTGAAGTTTGAGAGGAAGTGAAGTATCGACAAATGTAGTGAAGTGAAGTGTAGTTGGGTGAAGTGTAGTGAAAGTCTTAGTAACAGGGTGTCTTACATTATTAGAAAATATATAGATCATACGAAGTTTGCAGTTTATATGACTTTTTCGTTTATCACATTCTGTCATATTCTTTGTTTCCATTTTTTGTCACTGTATACATGGTTGTATGTTTTTTTGTGCTTTTGTTTAATTTTGTAAATTATGTATTTTTATAGTTATGTTATAATTCTTATTATAGTGTTTATGTATTCTTGTTGGTATATATGTTCTGTTCTGTGTATTCTGTTTCATAGTGTTGTTCTGTGTATTGTTTTATGGGTAAATGTGTAATGTACTACTGCCACCGGGTGTTAATCCAATTGCAGTCAACAAGTATATCGTTTCATATCATATATCGTATCGTATCATATATCATATATATAATGACGCTGCGTACATAGGTAATCGGGTCCCGACGTTTCGAAACAACGTAGTGCCTTCACCTATAATGCTCGAGAGTTTGTAGAACGTTTTGCCCCTTGTAGTTCCCTCGAAACGTCGGGATCTGATTTTCAATTGACGCAGCGTCGTGATCCACAAGTACGGAATCCTCAGGTGCAACAGTGCTATAATTGACACATTTTATCACGTGGGGTTTTAAATTAGAACATAGAAATGTGAAGTTGAAATCTCCTCATAATTCATACGTTTTAATTGCTGTAGATTCCACCACCATTTATCCATCTGTCACTGACGCTATGTAATCCTAGAATTAGGTGGCCTTGTTAAATAACACACCCAAAATAATTCACTACAATGCTTAACATCGATTGTTGCTGAAGGTAAAGTAAAGGCACACGTGGCGATATAATATGACCGTCTCTCTCCCGATAAAGGGACCTGCGGATCTGTGTATCCGTTTTAACTTTTTTTTATAGAACCTTAAAAAACGCCGCCTATGCACTTGGAGAGCATCCAGCTCATTTCACAGCTGAGTGAACATTTAACCCCCCCCCCCACAAAGAATTAAATCATTCGTGGAAAGTGGATGGTGTGTTGATTACGGAGAATTAAAATCGCTGACCATTTATCAAAAGCTATCAGCCTAAAGCTACTGGTCTCATTATTATCGGTATGAAACTCGGTGTCACTGCCCTCACACCATGCAATTGACGTCACCCATACAGCACGTGCCGTGATGTTGCTTTCGTTCTGAGATCTGTATTGTAAGCTTTGCAGACGTTTCTGAGCCTGCCCTACTGAAAGGTACATTGCGTTTCGTTCGTGGGCGGACAATCAGTCGCAATTGGAAGGAATTTAATTGTTGAATGTGTATCGATTAGCCGACTTAATTTAAGATTAGCTTAGTTCTGATTTATTGAATAATTCCGTAACTGACGCGTGATACAGTGAACACTGAACACGTTCGTGTTCTTTTTCAGACACACGGTGTAGTGTGTTGTAAATAGGAGTGGACAGGTGTGTACGTAGTATTTAAACCAGATAAACAGCTTTGTTAAGAGAGGATTACTTTACGGTAATTGGCCTTCCTGGAGTTTCGCGTTTGTTTACCCGGTAATATTGCCTAAGATGTTTCCATTCCTAATCTCTCAGGGTGGCTGACGTATGGACTTTTCAACTAATTTTGAAGGCGGATATTAAAATGAACTGTTAACAGATTAAATTGTGTTTCGTAAAGTTTGCAGAATAAAATAAAGTGTTTCCTACAGGAATGTAATCATGAATTAGGTTAAACGACAGAACCTCTGTCGTAAAGAACCTCGTTTGAATCTCGGCTTATTCCTCTCACTTAAACTAATATTCGTATATTTTTAACCAGTTTATTTAAATTACTTATGGCCTCCTTATAGAATTACCGAGGAGGTTTATGTGATGGTAACACTATAGTATTTTATTAGCGAAGAACACTTTTCGAATCTAGGCTCCGTTTCGGGTTATTCTGATAGGGATACCTCGTGCTGTCATATGATAAATGAAAGGGCAATCGGTTACTTTCAATTAAACGGCGACCGTTTTATTCCAGCAACTAACTTACCACTCAATATTATAGGCTCATTCTCATTTCATTGGTTGAATGCGAGGAGGGAAGTACCCATTTATAAATCTTATATTGCTGGACGAATTCTGAAATGCTGTCTTAAAGTAGTTGAAAACGTTTTCTGACCGTCCATCTTGATGAATAATTCAGTACCACATTCAGACCTGTTACTTGACGCTTTGTCCCTTCTATGTAACTGAATAGCTCAGTTGAGTCGGTGTTTTGACTAGTCTACGGGCTGGACGACTGAGAAATTGGGTTACATTCCCAACAAAGGCAAGAGATTTTTTTATGCTCCACAGCGTCCAGATTTGCTCTGGGGTCCACCCACCCACTCTTATAGTGGGCATTGGGAACTCCGTATCTGAGGCTACAATGGCCGGAACATGAAGCTGACCACCTGTCTCTTGTGCCATGTTTAAGAATGCATTGAACTATATTCCGCTTCCCATGACGTGGTCCGAAATTAAGCACAGGGGTAACGTGACGTTCACTTTCCTAACTTTATTAGTTGAAACAGCGTCATTAAAGCACTGGATGAAAAACTCATAAAGGAACAGTGTGATAAAAAAAGTGTCTTAACGGACATGAGCTGCCCGCACGGTTTGTATTTGTGTCACCCTATTTTGAGAGCGCGCGGACTTGCTGGGAGTTTATGAACGTAATTTGCAGTAATAACGCAAACATTTGGGGGCAATCACATACGAAACAGAAAAATGTGCACCCATATAAAGACAGCGGAATGGATTGAAGAGGTAGGTTGGGCGAGTTTAGTGGAGTTACGGAAACGATTTGCAGGACGCTTGTAACTACACACATGTTGCATCGCGCTGAAGGAAATTCGCCAACAACTGACTTGTCCCTCCGTAAGCGCAGCATTATCTTGATTCATGTAAGACGTATGTTTTTCCCGACGTCTGCATTAATTCTGTCCGTATTATTTAGAGAAAAATCTATCCTCCTTACCTCAGTGGACGAAAGGTGAAGTTGTCCCTGTCAGTGCCATGAAGGCATATGGGGGGGGGGGGGGGGTAGATATATAGCTGCACTCATTCTTAACTTCGGCAATGTATGGTGATGAGTAGACAGCTTCACGCACTGCCACTGCATCCCCTTGAAAGGACCCTGGCTCCCACTGAATATGATGCTGGGTGGGCCCCAGAGCCGGTATAGACTTTTGGAAAAGTGAAACATCTCTTGCTTCTGCAGGAATTCGAACCCGGGGCCGTCCAGCTCGTAGCACATCATTGGACATAATGCCATTTCATCGGTAATACGAACTTAACCATTTTTCATAATTGTCCGACAAGACATCACCGTTGTGTTTAAATACACATGTAATTGAAAAAAGAATGCAAACTCACAGTCCAACACAACTTATCTATAACCAAAAATCAGCTACATGTTTCGGCTGCATATAGCCATCATCAGACTGAATACAGAACCATAACTAGGAAAAAACTATCATAAAATGCTATATTTATGGTTTTGTATTCGGCCTGATGATGGATATATATATATATATGTATATATATATATATATATATATATATATATATATAACCGAAACATGTAGCTGATTGCTGGTTATGGATAAAGTTGTGTTTGACAGTGAGTTTGCATTCTTCTTCATTTGCAAGTGAACTTAAACCTGCTAATGCTCAAGCCGCTGCCAGGTATCCACGCTGTACACGGGGGAAGAAATTGTTTTCTTGTGTTTTGTAAAAAAGTCATTACACACAGATATTGTACAAAAATTATTTTTAGTCTTAATTAAATTCATAATATCTTTTAAAATCATGCAGGATGAAATGTTAAAAAGTGATAAAATATTCCGTTTGGTCTTGTAAATGGAGCTGTATAGGCCTATTGGACCAGAGTAAATGTGCTTGACAATTTATATCGCGGGCACAAAATTGTTATTGTTATTGTTATTGTTATTGTTATTCCCCTCCGTTTGGTAACGTCGGAGATAATCGTGTTGACAGACAGCAGTTCGTTTCATGCACTTCGCACGCAGAACGCGGGAGAAATGCGTAGGTGGGTCTTTTTCACTACGGCGATTTCACTTAACTTCTAATTACAGGGTCTGCGCATTTTCTGCCACGCCACTATGAATTTATGTTCTGGTGTCTACTGGCGGAGAACTAAATACTGGATTTTTTTCCAGCGAATTCAATAAGGACGCCTTCGGGGATCGACCACCCTGGGCAGTGTAAACTGTGTCAGTTCTAGGAGCCCTGCTTTCTCTTGTATGATTGCTTATTCTTTATTCTTCATTTCTGTTCCTTGTGGCATCACTTAATTACTCTCCATCCACTGCTCCAAAAAAAAGCGTCGTAGGATGAAAAGAGGGAGTATTAGATAAGATTAGAGGATAAATCTGGTCAAGGTCGGATCCATATGTCATTTGTCTTTCCCATTTCCCTATGGAAATGTAAGTTTGGCTCAGTCGATGCATATGTGTCCTCTGCGTCCTTCGTTACCTTCTCCATACTTCCTATTCAGTCAGTTGCAGCCCAGTTTGTAGTCTCTTCAGTTACAGCACGCTTCATGAGATTAATGCTATTGTTCATGTAAGTTATCACTCTTCTGTGAATCTTGAACCGTTCCTAAAACTCTTTTACATTTTCTTCGACTTCTGACTTGAAGCTTACACGAACGTACTTCATATTCATCGCTGATCCAGTTATGAGAGGTGGGAGTTATCCTCCATGGCTTACACACTGCAGTATATTTTGCGAAAACTGACGTGCTGGAAAACAGTGAGGTAGAGGCAACAACGGGCATTCGTCCAGTTCGTGAAGCTGGAGGTCAACAATAAGGCACCATAGAAAAGGCAACGATTATGGTGATTTGATAATTCAAGTCTTAAAGAAAATGCCTTGACCAAGAACTATATTTTAGGGAGGAATGGAGTAATATGACACAAATAATGTCATAATTTGTAATCTCGATCTAGTATTATCAGAACGGTGACGTAAGTTGATGCTAATGAATTGTCGTGACAAAAAGTTGGCTTCTGCCTCCCTTTCAGTTGAGCCAGGTTATTTGTTTGTTGTGGTATTTTGGTTGCTGAGGCACTTAGTGTAAACATTCACTTAACTGTTGGTGTGAAGAGAGACAGTGAATTGTAAACAATAAAATCCGTGATTTAAATATTACTGGACTTGAAGTGCTAAGAGGCAGACGTTTTCATCAACCACCTCCTTGAAGGTATTCTTGCAAACGGCGCTCTCGCGATACCCTGCAGTGATTAGCATGTGTAGCTGGCCATATGATCACTGTTAAGTTAGACGTCATCTGCACATGGTCGTCCTTGTGTGGGCTGTGATCTTTCGAAACACAACGGCCGGATATTGTTCCATCCATAATTCCTGTTAAATGTAGGTGACAACAAACTTATCGTTGCTGCCATCTGCCCGACGTAGGGGCTCCGTTTAGTCGAGAAACTGTGTAGGAATGACTGTGACCTGTACTGCACGACAAGCTTAAATTTTTAAACAGTGGGCTGGATCTGCTGTTTGTTTAACCCGAACTTTCATCGCGAACTAGACATAATTTAAAAGAGCTTAAAACGTTGAGACATGCAATCAAATTTAAAATTTCTGAATATAATCTTCATGAAGTTACTGGTGCCCTCTATGTCCATTGGAATAATTTTCGCGATTCGTCTTAAAGTTTTCAAGCAATGAATAATTCAGTGTCGAAACAAATTTTATTTCACTGGGTGGGTGATTTTGTGAGTGATTGAGTATGGCACAGGATGGAAAGACCGCATTTTGCGTGGGTGACTAATAATTCGTTGTTCATTATGTTTTGACCGAACAATCTGTCTCCGGCTTTTGACATCATATAGTAAAATATTATCATGTTTAAGTATCCGATGTGTTAGCTAGAAGGGGTTGTAAAATTTTATGTTCTACAAGCTATTGAAAGTAAGAAACATCAGCGGTAGACTAAAATATCGCATACAGATACTTAGACATGTGGAGTTTGGTACGATTCTCCATAATAACTTAGACGTACGGTCACTTGCTAATGAGAATGAGACTTTTATAAACTAAAATCTAGAAACATGATGAGGATGAGAATTTTTGAGATTATAACAATACTCACATGCATTGTTACAAGAATGTGTGAAATCTGCGAATGGTATAATTGTTGTAGCATATTCCTTCTGTTATTGCCCCCTAGATTTCGATAGACTCCCGCATAAATAGCATGAAATCAGTGACCTAAAGGAAAACTAATAAATGAGAGTCTTTAATGGTATTCTGTCATTCTTTTTACACAACAGACACATCAGGACTGAAGTTGTGTCAGTTTATAAACAGATAATTGGAACTATTGTGCACTTTCCCTTTAGTAGACAAACATTATATTCACTTGAAACTGCTAAGTTAGTGTAAAAATATCACACTGGTGTGAAGTTAATGCTAGCCTGTATATGTTTGACTAAGCAATCAATAGTGAAACGTCAACCCTAATTGTTATTGCACACGCACTAGAACAGTTTTATTGTAACTGTGTGTATATGCGCGTGAATTACATGCATACATATTGCAGTGTGGGCCTGTGCTTCAGCGTCGTTTTAATGAGTACTACATGAAGAGAATACAACAGACCTTTTCAGCTTTGTTTAATGCAGCCATGGCCTTCGTTTGTTCTTCGAGTGGGAGAGTGGGTAGGCTTGTGTTCTGAAACGTTTTTGAGTCGTTCAACATAGAAGCTCGGGACAGCCTGCGTAGTTTTAATTTTTACCATTATCGCGAATTATATGTAACTTACGGGAAATTGTGTTGCATCTAAAATGCGTGTTTCGTTCGTTGCAGTGTTTCCTCGAAATATATGTTGGTTTAGATTTATATTAGTGATTTACGCTGGACTTTGGAGTGTAAATAGATACATAAGCCTCTCTGTAAATAGATACATAGGCCTCCCTGTAAATAGTTTCATAAGCCTCCCTATAAATAGGTGCATAAACCTCCCTGTAAATAAGTACATAAGCTTCCCTGTAAATAGATACAAAGGCCTCCCTGTAAATATATACATAGGCCTCCCTGTAAATAGATGCATAAGCCTTCATGTAAATTTGCCGTTACATTGTTCCGATTTGAAGCAAAATTCAAATGGCTCCACGGTTTGTTAAATTATACTCTCTGGATTGAAACTTTATGAATATCCATTCAGCCATTGTCGGGTTTTACTTGCGGACAGACGAACGGACAGTAGTTTTAATACGCCTTCTACACGTAGGCGAATAGTTTTAAAACAAGCACTAAGTTGTGTTAATATGTTATTCTGTACATGCTAGGTGTCTCTTAAGATTGGAACATTTGATCAAATTAAGGGTGATAAGTCTTTACCCTGAATTTCATGTTGTCTGCTCGTGTTCGGGTCACGCACACACCCACTTGCTACCAAACGCAGAATCTCATCTCTGTCTCTTGTCTGCTTCTTCTGTTTCTGTGACAGGCCTGGCTTACGGCCCGTGAGACGTAATCGGTTCCGCTATTATTCTGTAAAATATCCTTTCTGTGCTTCTTCTTTTTAGTTTTTTTTTGAGAGTCATTTCATAGTAATTCGTAGATCTTACTTGCTAGTGTCTTCTTTTCATGCAACGCGAAATATTTGGCAGATGCAACTGGTATCTCACTCCATTCACTGGCTTTGAGCTTGTGTATTTACAAACAGAATAGACTAGACTAGACACAGTAGATGTCTTTCCCTCCGAAGCCGTCTTCTTACCCCTGTCAGTTTTCAAACCCCCGTCCTAAACTGTGCTAACACACTTCTCTTCTTTCTTGTGCCGTGTAAAGCAGGCAACATATTTTTCTCTCTCGTCACGCTAATTTCGTTTTACAGTGTTTAAAGTATTTGTATTTATATCCAGCTTAACGATGGGGAAGTATTCCTTAATAGCAGGGCGTGTAGCTAAGTAATTTTCCCATAACCAGTAATGCAATAGTTGCGGATGCACTCCTGTTAACATTTTTATCATATTTATATACTCGGTAAGCAGGGCATGAGAGAGAATCTTTTGGTTTTACCAGTACTCCTTAGTTGCCTAAAAACACTGTTGGATAGTTACTGATTTAAGCAAAATTGGGCCTATTCAGTAAATGACACGGAAATGCACAATAGACCTATGTTTGGAACTTGCCGTGTTATGTACGAGTTGGAGTTTCTTACGACGGCTAAAGTTTGTATTGTTGTGACCTCCTATAGTCTGGCATGTTATGGTGGATGCATTGTGTTGCTCTAGGGTATCGGTTCCCACCTACAAAACTGTACGGTGTCAACTTAAAAGACAAGTTAGTAATGAGCAATACCAACAATTCTATTTCGTACTCATGTTTGTGAAGATGGAGAAGACTCTTGCTAACAATTTTGAGGTATGTGAATTTGCTTGGTAAAGAATATATTCAGTCCAGAATACAACGTTAGCATTTCTCAGTTCTTTGCCAAGGATAGCAGTGAGCATTTTGTATGACAGCAGCAAATGATGCAAATAAATGTTGTGCCAGCTTCGCAACTGGATGTTGTTGAACGCAGAATAAACCGAACGGCGCATTTCTAAACACATTAATTGCATGCAGTGATCCATTAATTTGCATTGTCTGGCTATACAGCACGCAGGAATGAGTGTTAACTAACACGAAATGCTAACGCCAGTTCAACCAAACTTGTAACCTCAGTACGTGGGGTCTGATACAGTCTACTGAATGATACATGTAGCGGATTGGTACAGTTGTGACGAATCGTGACGAATCTTGACTCATATGCAGGAGATGTGCCGTTTGAATGTCTGCTACATGTCGATCGTACTGTGAGTATCGTGCTTAGTTCTTGCAGTTTCTCCGTGAAAACACTGTGAGTCCCCTAAAATCGAACATAACTGCATCCTCCTGCACTATCTAGGTTCTTCATCAGCCTTCATTAAACGGTATTCCATTCGACGATATGAAACTCCAGAAGCTCAATTAGCACTGTAAAATAAGACATATATTCCATTCTACGTAGTTTCAGTATTGCAAAACCAAACACGAAATATTATTATTCCAATATGAGCCTTACGATGCAACTTATCTTCTTAGAATAGCCTCTGTAGAACACATCGTCTATACGGATCTTAAGTTTCCCCAGGAAGTTACTTTTATTGAAGTAATACATTGGCTTGTATGCTCACGGCATTGAGTGTTTCGATTATCGTAAAAGGCGAGAAATTTGGTGACAATTCAAGGGATTGTCCGTTTTTTAAAAAAGGACCCTGCTCCATTAGTTAGTTAATTAGTAACATTATATTCCGTTATCAGATTTTACTCTGAACAACATAAAAACGCGGAAAATTTTAGCTCAAAAAACAAGCAAAAACATCTTAGTAATTTATATTGAGAAGGTACGAAGAATGGATGAAACGCTAGGGACTTACAGGTGTGTGAATATGTAAACCAATTCCAAATTCTATCTGCCCATAGCGAATGAAAAAGGAGGGGATTGTACAACATAGTACCCTTATTTATTACATAAAATTGTCAGTGAGTATTAGTTCTTCTGTTCTTTATTGGAAATAAAGGATGAGGGGAACTTTATTGCCCCTAATTATATGTGACTATTAACTATAGTGGAAGATAACCAGTTTTTTCACAGTTATGATTAAATCAATCGATTATATCATTTGACACATTATTGCTTTTTCAAGAGTGATATGAAAATATGTATAATGCATGAAGATAAATTATTTGATACAAGCGAGGAATTTATTTATTGATGTGTCAATAATCCGTCGGAACAATCCCGAAAAGGTTTGCTTTTCCGTAATGTGTTACCCCATTTGAAATAGGTATTACTTACTGCCAAACAGACTGTAACAAGACCCTGTGCCTTATATTTCGATTATTGCTGTTATTGAAGAGTAAAATCTCGCTAGCATACTGCAGCCACTTGAATAAGACGGAGAGAGTCGCATGTCACTGCTGTAGGTCTAGCTAAATAGCAAATGTAAAGTGGGATGTTTCCCACGCAGAAGGTGAAAAGAAATTTACACGCCAGCTCTCCGTAGGGTTATTCGTAGTTAGAAAAGTAGTGAATATTTTAATGCAATGACCGAAGACGTTTAATCTTCGAGAGACAGTTCACCATCGAATGGCTTAAGGTGTCAAAAGATCAAACTTTCCGAGGATGATCTCCGGAAACAGATGTAGTTCCGCTGTAAGTGGTATGGATCGAGCTGATCGTCAGTAAGTACTTCGGGGGACCTTGGGTTGGAATAGTTCCAGTTGTCATGCGATATCACGTGAGCTTCCTGGCTGTCTTTACACAACTGTAATTGTGGCATCTCTATCGGCCGGTGTTTGTACGGTCCGTGGGCGACCTGAATTTAACAGGTTCCTTGCGAGTTACCCTTTGTGCCTCACGGAGGCGCTGCTCAAATCGCCGAAACCTATTAGCGTATGGATGACGTCGACCAGTGTAATGTATTGCGAACTGCGTTGTGGCATTTATCTTCTCGAACGCACCGAGGTTTCAGAGCATGTTGCAGTATTGGCCGCGTGTGCATTGCATGATAATTCGATTGCAGGTGTGCTCTGCTGTGCACATTGTGTTTCTTGAGTCCACATAACGTGATTGATCGTTCTATATGTATTCTTATATTTGGGTGTCGATGTGATGACTGTGAGAGTGAAAATACTATTGAAGCTAGTATGTGAAATTCGTATTTAGGTCTGTCAACCATAAACATACCTATGAAATTTGTGCTGTTTATGTCTTGGCTATTGCAAACATGACCATGGTGCTGAATTTTGAAGTTACGTATGTTAGAATGAACGTATTAGGAATAGGTACTGGTGTAAATTACGCGCAGAAATGGACAAATTATTTTGCGTAATTAGACCCTGCTAGTTCATAGTTCCACTAGCTTCGTCGTATGGACTGAAAAGTTTTAATACTGATCGTTTATGCTACGTGGACTGCCATCAGCTAATAAGAAAGCGTTCAATGATTTTGCAAACTCGCCCAATTAGGAATGTACAGTAGAGTAAACGGAGACCTATGCAATAAACGAGTCTTCTGGATAGGAGTAGTTTGGTACTGTTTGTCCTACTTGTCATTTATGTTGCTGTTAATCGGAGTAAAGAAGGCGTTGCTTAACGCTTTGAAGACAACAGTATTCTAAATTACATTTAAAAATTAATTTCTCATCTCTCAGCGAATACTCTTCATTCTCATTATATAAACCAGTCGGTTGAATTTGTTTTTAAAAATAATCGCCGTATATTACAAGAACCATGCGAAACAAGCAAATACACCATGTAGTCCAAATTCGGAGTTTATGAACATTCAAATATCCAGACTCAATGCGACTGCTTTTTTCAGTCAATCAGATTGAGCTCATGGTAGCAATGTGTGAGAAGACAGAACACTTTCTAAAGCAATTGTAAATCCTTTAAAGTGTTGTTGTAACAAGTTATCCCTGTCGATTAGTAGTCGCTAAATATTCAAGTATTTCGCATATAGTTGTGCATAACATTCAACGCAGGGAAAGATCCATAACGTTGAGTCGACTTGTAGCCTGATAGTAGGACGAGAAGCGTAGCGCAGATGAACACTACTGGACCATTTGCATCATATACCAGTATTATTACATCATAAATTAACTTTCATGCTGCTTGGCAGGTCATATAAAGTATGGCTTTTGTTCTTAGACTGCTGGCTGTAAGGAACAAGAGTTTGAATGCAACGCAATAGACGTCTTTATCTGTGACTACTGTGACGTAAATGCGACCCTCTTATCAGTTTCAATGCCCGTGAAGAAGACTAGATGCATGGAGCCGTGATGGTGATTACTGTCTGAGGGAATCACCTCAACTCCCCGGTTCTGTATTCTTTGTCGACTGCTGGAGTGAGTTAAAGTTTCCAGTCGTTTTCATGTACCTGATACCCAGTTAGAGCAGGAAATTTAAACGGGTTGCTTTCCTTGATTTTTTGCTCTAATCCTGCAAGTTTTACGCTTCATATTGTCCATGAAGCCACTGTTTAGAAACCTCTGACAGCTCGTAGGAGAACTCCGCGGCGAACGAATGAATCGACCGAATAACTCTTACGTAAGAAAAAGGCGAACATCGCGCTGTAGTGGGTACTACCGTTGCTTCGTATTTGTTTGGTTTCGAATCTTGGTTACGGGGGTTTTCTTGATTTTCTCAGTTATCTGGAAAAGTCTGGGACAGGAAAAGCCGCAAATTTTCGTCCGGTTGAATACCGTCCCTGTCTATAACGCAGTTATATCATTCCAGACACCCTTCCGTCGATGATGCCCCGGTTGTCGGTGGTATCTTGGATTCGCTTTTTGGTGGCACAATAGACTTTTCTCGAAGGGATTATTCACTGGGAAGCATCAGTTGGCAGCTCTCGAACGGTGAAGCCACAAGACGTAATTCAACGATAAAAATACTGCTTTTATTTTGATGTATTTTTTTCACTAAACTTCCTGAGATAAGTTAAATAACAGTTGCTGCGCAGATACACGTGAGCCCACGTGGTGGAACGTTGTTGCAGCTCGTCGCTGGACATAGCTAATTCTCCGTGACGTGCGACTAACTGTAATTGAGTTCTGGTAAAAGAGAGCGCAATTTGTTTTCTACGGCGCGAACGCTGTCAACGAATGCAGTAGGACCGTATGACCCTCCCCTCAGCCCCATGAATTTTGAGAGTGGACGACTAAAGTGTGACACGTGATATATACATAACATGCCAGCCACAAGAATAAGAGGCTTACCAAATTGTGCTTCGTGCTGAACAGCGCTCCACCGTTATCAGGTTTGGAATTAGACATATTTTGCGATCGGTTCCCCGAAAACATATCGCAAAACCTCGAATATGCAGAGTAAGGCGCCTTAAAATCTGACTAGTTCTTCCGATGCCAACTCACCCAGCTTACTCTTGGAGATTACAGTCTAATGAAACAAAACTGTTTTTATGAATCGTCTGTGATTTTTTTTCAGATTGTTTGTGCATGAAGTATCAAATTCACATGCCCACTAATGCAAACTAGTGGGTGACAGTCACAAGAGTACCGTGAGAGTGTATAGGAGGGTATTACGTTTGATGATTCTTACTGAGCTGCAGTGCTTCAGCCTTGTGTAAAAGACTTTCGTACCCTAATGAACGTGACTTTTCTTTTAAAAAATCAAGTTCTATGAAATACGACATTTATTTCGTTCAGCAAGCATAGGCTGCACATTGAGTGGTTATGCAGCAGTATTATATATGGCGCACGGCAAGAAATATTGAACATTTGTTGATACAGACAAGAAGAAAGGGCAAATGAATGGTCGGGTGTAGCATGAATTTATTTATTCACGTTTGTTTGTCTCTATGTCTAGGTATATATAATGCACTGTAAATCTAGCTAGATGGCTGGGAGGTAGCAGTAGATTTGATTTTTTCGACAGCACACCCTTAATAGCTGTTGTCATCGTGGTTATTAGACAAATCTCTTTACAGCGCAGGCTTCGCAGGTGCTATCATTGCGGTAATTTGACAACTCTGTCAGCAGCACACCTTTAGTGCTATCAGTGCGGTAATTTGTGAAATCTTCCGACGTCGCGCTCTTATTTTGTGCTGCAAGTGTGGTATTTTGACAACTCTGTCGATGGTACATTTTACTAGGTATTATCAGTGCGGTGATTATTAAAATTTTTCAACTTCCCGAGCTGCAATCTTTCTACAGCACACCATTAGTAGGTGACATAAGTGCGTTGATTTGATAAATGTTCTGAAGGCGTACACTTACTAGGTGCTATAAGCGCGGAGATTTTTCTTTTTTGCTCACAACGTCTGTCTAGGTATGCGAGATACGTTATGAATCGCATGGATGTGGTGTAGAAGGCTCGACCTTAGCTGAAGGTTCGAGTATATGTGATTTCAGACTTTCGCCCCGACATAAATGAGTTCTGCACTCTTCTGGAATTCCGCGCTGCCTAAAATCTCAGAAGAGCGCATTTCTCAGGTTTGATTATGTTTTCGATGGCCATGTTTGGATTTTGATCATGTCTGGATTCGCTTGCGTAAGATTGCGAGGTAAAGCTGCTGTGGTTTTGACAAATTATGTGGTCATTGCCGAAACAATAACTCACACCCGTGCAGTTACAAGATTGCTTGCTTTGTTTATCGGCCCCCAGTAGCGCATTACAGTTTATGTTTTACTTAACATAGAAATTAACTTCGCTTTTATGTTATCGCTATTAATCTTGACAGATTACACAACAATACAGCGTGGGCATTGCAGTGTTAAGGAAAGTACTGGTGAAAGTTGCTTTTGATGTTAAACCAACCAGCCGGAGTTCGAAGGCAACATTTTAAGCCTAAAAGGTAACTTGAAGTGTGCCTGTGCGAACCAAATTAATGATTTTAATTTTACGTGCGTGTATAACTTTTTTTAAATTTAGGTAGGCCTACACTTCTACCAGACTTCATGACGTCACGCCCTAGAAGACAGTAATCGTAACAGCCGCCGCCTTGAGGAACACATATATCACAAAATGTATATATGTTCAGACAGTAAAGTCCAAACCATGAAAATGTATCCACATGAAGAATAGTTCCAAAAATGTCGCGATCTCATGGATAGGCGAATCGAGAAAGGTCTATTCTACATCCGAATCCGTTACCTTCCAGTCTGTCTGAATATTAAAATATAGTTTTGCTGGTTATTTCTCTGGAAGTGACACTATAGAGGCATTATTTTATCAGACAATTGTCGCTAGTCTCCTTCTGCTCGCTTAACTTCCAGAACCCACTGAACTGCGACGTGTAATAAACAACACGTTTGTGGCGTGTGATGTGTGTCTGCCAACCGAACGAAAATATTTCCGGCACTTACTTTAAATATGATGGTCTTATTCTAACTGCTAGAACTAAAACACGTGGACCCCTACTCGCGACGTATTAGAATAACTGCGTCCGCTAACGCTGGGAGACATAGAGAGAGAGAGAGAGAGAGAGAGAGAGAGAGAGAACATACACAATGTTAATCGTGAAACCTGAAGAGCAGGGACTGCTTTGAATACCTAGACACAGACGGTAGGATAGCTAAAATGATCTTAGAGAAAGAACGTGACAAGATATGAGCTGGCTTCGTACGAAGGAGGATATGGTGACGTCAGCGGGTTATTGTGGGAACAGCAGCGATTTGGCTTCTATAAGATGGCGGGAATTTTTTGACGAACTCAGTGGATGATATTTTCTCAAGCATTGTTTCATTCTCCGGTATAGCTAGTATCACCGCTTTACCACTGAGACGAAGAAAATGACTCCTTTTCTCTATTAAAAAAGGAAAAAACTTAATTTTTTTGAAAATAGTTACTTTGTGTTATATACAGTTTGTGTAACTTATTTGCTAAGATACTGCGGCAGCAGAGTATTACCTGCTAACTTTAGGCTTCAGGGCGCTTGAAAGTGATGGGGGGGGGGGGAGACATAAGAGGGGGCAATGTGAATTTTCTGCACAGCGTCTATTTAAATGTAAGTATGGCGATGATGATGATAATAATAATAATAGCTAATTCCCTCTGTCGCTTCTGTAACAAACGCGAGAGACGGTGAGGAAATGATACTGTAGCAAAGGATACGAATAGTGCAGAGGGAAATTTGCCGCTTTACCCGCTGGAAATGAAACAGCGCTGGAAGATTTTTATTAGATTCGAACCTTTTTTCATGTTGAGGATGCCCTCTGGCTTGTCGCGCCTTGTGTTTGGGTAAATGCTTCCCGACGTTTCGAAGGAGCGTATCGTCTTCATGTTCAGTTGTATGAGTCCGTGAGTTATCTCATAACCCTGATGATGAAGACAGTAAATTTCTCCCAAACTTCGGTAATAAATAATCAAACACAGGACGCAAGAACCCAGAACACCTGCTATGGCAACAGTCACGTGGTGGATGGCTGCGATAGCTTGTTTTCGCGCCGTTGAGAATGTATTTCTTCCTGATTATTTTATCTTCGTCATTCACTGTGTTTTGTCAAAGCGTGACTGATTTTCAAAAAAAGAAGGAAACGATAAAGGTTTCCATAACATTTGGCCGCCAGTGTCTATTGATACGTGGCGCTGTTACTGAAAGAGAGTCAAATGAAGTGGAATTATTTCTAATATAACATGTCGGTACCCATAATTGTATAGTAAGTACACCATCGTTGGACCGTAGCAATGGATGGACCACCTCGTTATTTCAAATAGTGTTGATAGCAAAGGCGTGTTCAGGGTTGCGGGAGTAGCAACTTCTGACATGTCATCTTTTTCAGGTTTTGATTCTGGTACGTGAAAATGCCACTTAGAAAATTGGCTACAAAAACTTTCGACCTTTCTGTTCTTATTTTGGGCTTATGCGTCAACGTTTATTTATCATTACAGAAAATAAGGATTGTCTTTTTCTATGTACGAGGTAAAAGTGTGTTCTGTACTGTATAATTTACTCTGCCAGTTTTCTTAGTTTCCAGTTTCCATGGAACATTTGAAGTGTGAAAACGAAAAATGTCGCAGTTGCCATCGGTGGACCACCACAGGGCCCCGTGAATGGACCGGTGGGCCATTCATGGAACCATGCATTCTGTTACAAATTGTCAGTACTGTACAAAGTTTTCCTTCTGTTATTTAAGTGCTAATGTTTCTACGCCTGTGTTAGGTTTTCTTCTATAATTGTGTGCAACTAGCACGGAGTTTCAAGCGAAAGCCTTGTCATGCAAGCCACTGAAAAATACATTTTTGGCTGCGGTTGTCTGAGGCCAGGAGTTGTTGAATACGAAAGGTGTGAACCCTAATATATGGAGATAACTGTTGAAACACTTAGAAACGGCGTTATTGGTTTCAATGTAGCGTAACTTACCTGTCCTCGTCGAAAATGTACCTGAAGAGACATTTGGATGGGAAAAATTATTTTGCTGTGGAAAACATTCAAGTTATTGCCGAAGGGGAACTGGTTAACCGTTTTTCAGTTGGAACAATACGTGTTTTGTACAACCATCACTTATTTACGAAGCCTGGCTTTTAAAAGTAGGTGAACTAAATCAATTTTCTTACGCACCGAATCAAGACAGATACCGCTCGAATGAAAAGATGCTGTGGGTTCACATAACGACACACTCAACTTAGTCTGAGGCAACTACATGCTGAAAGAAGTCCGGGTTTCAGTAAGGACAGTTTTAGTGAAGGCTTTAATTTGATGGGAAAGAACTGTTGAGCATAAAGTAGGTAGGTAGGTTTTCACCCTTTTTATAGGCCACGAAGGCCCTTAGGGTGAGTAGAGGTATAGCTCTACTCTTTCTAGGACCTCGGCACTAGATGGGGTGGGGGCAGCCCCACACCCCGGCCACCTCTACCCTGGGAAAGACCCGGTATCGATTGTGCAGGAGGCTGGGTGGGCCCCAGGGCCGGTCTGGACGGGCGGAAAATCTCGTCCCCACCGGTTTTTTTTATTGTTCTCATTTGTTTACGTGTGTTATGAACGCCTTGCTAATGGATGCAATACTGTTATACATGCACATTATTTACTTGATCGCACATATTAATAATATTATCATTGCCGTTTATCGTTACGCCATTCAAGGAGAATTAACCGTAGAGTAAAAAAGAAGCCAGGAATTATACTTCATACTGGAGTACACATATTCTACAGATTTGTACTCCACGATTTTGCGTATCGTGTTTTAGCCTGTCTTCATTTATTTTTGGTACGAATACTTTACAAGTTGGGGTCGAGGTTAGACGCTGCAACGTCTCGGTATGGCTCGTGTGTCGCTGCTGGACCGACCTGTTCGTTAAGGCAGAGTAACAAATACATAAGTGAAATGTCTGTGCACAGTTTACCTCGGCAATAGAAATACTGTCCATTCGTACAGCGGCCACGCAGGGACCTGTTGTTCGATGCAAATTGAGATGGTAGGATGACTGAAAGAAGAAATCAATTAAAGGCTGCTAATCCTGGGCCGGAAGTCAGCTCTTGTGCCTTACAATTAGGAGACAGAATTTCTTGCCACTGTATGCTAGTGCTGAGAGACAGTACAGTTGGCTATTACTGTGAAATGCAAGTCAGGCGTCGGTGAATTAGTCGTTAATACGGCCATTTGGTATGTCACCTTGACTGAGGGTTACTAGGACAAGCACTCGCCGATTCCAGTGGCAGCGCGGTCTAAGGCGTAGGTCCGCGGCCCGTCGCTTGATGGTATTGTGGGTTCGTGAGTGTTGTGTGCAGTCAGGTAGAGGTCTCTGCGATGGGATGAACACTCGTCCAGAGGCGTCCTACCGAGTGTGGCGTGCCTGAGTGTGATCGCGAAGCCTCGAAAGGTGAGGCCATGACCCGAAAATGGGCCGTAGCGCCACTAGACGGAAAGATAGAAAGAAAGAAAATAAGGCAAACCCTCGCTATTCTCCGCCTCACACACCCACATACCTAAATGCTGGTGCTGTAATAACGGCTTTCCTGATTCATTTAAATGTTTGGAACGTGAGATTAGACCTTTCTACTGGGGTGACTACGAAGTGTGCAGTCTTCTGAACGTCATTCCTTGTAATCCCGCAGAAGTTTACCGAGGAACGAGGTAGCTTCCTTTCTTAATTCGGAGGGTGTCTAATCTACGGGCGTTCGAAAGGAACACTATGTGGGATTTGAGATTAATTCAGCGGTGAATGTGAAGGGTACTCTCTTCTAGGATGTGACGTCATGTAAACTTCCCTCAAGACGGAAACTGTAGGTTTCTTTCAAACGTCGGCAAATGTACGTAGCGCGTTCAGAGAGTAAGAACCGGTTGGGAGTAAACACCATGTAGAGGATTTTAAAATATGTCCTTGTTACAACGGGTACCTACATGTCTACTGTGATATTAAATGTTTAACTCTTTATAAAAAACAACCTACCCCCTTTATAGGCCTAGATAGACCCTTAGGGCTGCAGGAATATGAGGCCCTCAGGATTCTTAGGCAGTTGGCACATGAAGGTGGCAAAGCTGTGAGACTTACGCACCGGCTGCTTCTACCACCAGGAGACATCCCTGGTGCTCACATGTGTTAGAGGCTGAGTCGCAGCCGGAAGGATTAAGTCTGTGAAAAATCCCAATGTCCCCATCGGGAATCTAACTCACGGCCTTCCGGCTTACAACGCAGTTTCTCAACCAACTGCACCTCTGCGTACCCCGCTGAAAGGTCAAGGTTCAAATCGTGTATGAGTCTGCTTCACATTCTCTAATTCGTTCCGTCTGTACCTATCAGCCACTTTCTTGTTGGTCAGGGATGCATTGCATAGAGTACAGAGACTCTAAAGCACGCTGCTTCGTTGATAATAAACACGTGAAAATTTTCTTCTGGAATGTGACGCCGTATTCTGGGGCTTGGATACCGAATTGGAGTACTGTTTCGGCTATGCCTTGAGAATACAATAAATGTGAATACATGGGTTGATTGTGTGAGGTGTGGTGTTTCACGGAAACTAAACGAGACAAGGAGTATTTTATGTAAAAATCCGACTAATGCACTAATATATGTTAATACCACTTTGTTCACACTGTTACACAGCTACATGTTTCAGCCCTCAAGGGGCCATCCTTTAGGATTTCTGATACGTTTCGTGAGCAGAGTCATTTTACAGGAAGTGTGTGTGTGTGTGTGTGTTTATGTGTGTGTGTGTGTGTATGTGTGCGCGCGCGCGTGGGAGATAGCCGAATGTGTAGACCCGTCACTGTGTAGAAACAGTAAGTTAACGAATACTGTTATCCCTGTAAATAAGCACTGACACATGAGCACTAATAGAGTTGCAGAGATGAAGGTTGGCGCATTCTCATATTCGTCAGTAGGTGTGTGTGTGTGTGTGTGTGTGTGTGTGTGTGTGTGTGTGTGTGTGTGTGTGTGTGTGTGTGGGTGGGGGGGGGGTGTATGGGTGTGTGTGTATGTGCGTGTTTGTGTGTGTGTGTATGTGCGTGTTTGTGTGTGTGTGTGTATTACCAAAGCTGCGATAGTTGCAGCACAATCCCGATAACCTGAACCCCACAGTGACCCCATCACCTTCACCCCCACCATGAATCCCATAGCATCATCGTCAATACCAACAATACCACTAGCTATCCGAAAAGAACATCACCATGCTGTCTCCGGCATTCACAGCAACAATACAGCCCCAACAGTGACATTATCTGTATCACCTCCGACACAAATTTCGCATTATCACCTCCAACACTGCGACTGTCACCACATCCACATCGTGAACAAAACCTCGTAGTATTTGTTATGCTTACCTTTAAATTTGCAAGTTCTTCATTTTGGTGTTTTTAAGATGGAGTTCAAAGTGTACAAAGACGAGGTGGCATCCAGTTGCACCAGTTTCGCCATTCGGTGTCTCTAATGCTTGTGTCCAGAACTGAATGGTACAGTGTACGTAGACGATAGCGAAGGAATCATAAAACTAGAAACAAAATATATCGAGAAAGGCGTCCATAATTAAGGATTAGAAAACGAGGGTTGAAATCCATCAGCTTCTGTTTGTACTGGTATGCTGTGTGTAGTACCATCAGGTTACTTAACAATATATGTAGGTTCTACAGGCAGACTAAAATTAACTCTTTAATTCAGAGACTCCTTCTTCTTCCTCGAATTTCAAAAGAAATTTCACAGACCCCCAGGTACTACTAGTGATACTTTCAGGCTCGGTTAATTGCAACTGTATAATGCAAAAATCTAACGAAATCAGTGACCGTTGTAAATTAATTTACGTTTTATTAATCACATCAGGCATTGGTGGAGGAGCAAGACTTGCAACAGAGCTGCGCGAAATCGCGAAGCCTTTGGAATATCTCTGCACCGCCCCGAGGGTCTGCTGTTCACTGGTTGGGAAAACCCTGTTTTAATTTGTACATGTTTGTGTTAAGTATTTGGATTGTTTTTGTTTGTTGCTAGTTGTAGGACACAGAACTTCCATTGCAAGATGTGTTCAAATTTTTAAACCCCTTCTTACAGCTTTGACATTTACGAGATTTGCAAGTCATTCTCATCCTACTCTGGCTTTCGCAAGGTGCGAAAACACCTCGGAGAGTTTTCCCTTGAATTATAAAATTACACTTTCCCAGTATTTGCTAATGGCTAAAGAATAATGAAAAATATTCATGGGTTGTGGAGAATTTCCTTGAGGGTTAGGAGAGGCGAGGAGCTTGTAGGTAGGACTTTCTGTGGCGACATGTTGATGGGGGTTCGGTTGTCGTGTCATAATTAAGAGGGTTTGCGTGGGAGTGCACTTTACGTACCCGTATTTTAAAATAAAATTTATAAGGAACGAAATATGTGTTCAGGTTAGCTCAACTTCTTTGTTATTTTCCTAACTAATTACTCGTAAATGTGAGTGTTTATGATTTAATGAAGAGATACGCATGATAGCAACGACAAATATGATGTTGAAAGGCAAACTTGCCCTTCTACGCGCCATGAAAGCGTGTAAAGAGTAGAGATGTAGCTTCACTCATTCTTAGCCGTGGCGCTAGATGGAGATGGTGGTCAACTTCACGCCTCGGCCGCTTTGTCTCCCCCCCCCTCCCCAGAAAGAACCGCAGGTTACCGTTGAACAAGAGGCTGGGTGGGTTCCACAGCCGGCCTGGACAGTTGTAGGAAGAGAGAATCTCGTGCCCCTTGCCGTGATTCGAGCCCCATAGCGTGCAGCTGTACCGTCTACGCCATCCTTGCGTATGATGACAGTAGTCTAATAGTACCAGTAGGCTTAGCAGTATAGTCGCTATAGCGACTAGACTACAGGCTGGAGGACAGAGGAATCATGTTTCGCATCCTGGCAAGCGTAAGCAATTTTTCGCTTCTTCAAAACATCTAAACTGATTCTGAGACACATCCAGCCTCTTATTTAGTGGGTGCGGGGGCTTTCCTCTGGGGTAAAGAGGTTAAGAGTGACTATAGATATACCTTCACTCTGCCATTTGCCTTCATTGCTTGCGGGCAGGGATAACTTTACCTACAAGATAAGAATAGTTTCTGGTTTCAAACACAACAATCTATTTATTGTATTTTTATCTTTAGGACATGTTGCGGTCAATTGACCATCATCAGGTCATCTTTACAAAACTTAGAATACGGTGCATGCAGTGCAAATAGCTTTCACAGAATGTGGGATCCCATAAGACTGAAAAAATGTACGAAAATATATTAAAATGGTGTAAAATGAATGATTTTGTAGCCTGTGTTACAGCAAAGTTTTTTGTAATACTACGCAATTGTTGGAAGCTGAAACGAAGTTAGTGCATATTATAGATGCAGCAGCGTTTCTGTTTAAGTTGGATAACATTTTGTTATTAAAATATATGTGTACATTTTTTGAGTAACAGTTTAATACACATTATGTAAATCCAGGGTTTGTGGCTTTTATCGTGTACGCTGCTCTGCTCCGTATTTTATTTATGTCAGTGGATGTCTTTTTCACATTGGCTGTAACCATTAGTTTGTGTGTACCAAGGCTGTAACCATTAGTTTTTGCGGTGTTTCGGGGGCTTGGCATATGCGTGTGTGCGTACTGCGTTGCAGCTTGTGACTTGCAGTATATATCGTGCGTTGCAACTTGTGACTTGCAGTATATATCGTGCGTTGCAACTTGTGACTTGCAGTATATATCGAGCGTTGCAACTTGTGACTTGCAGTATATATCGAGCGTTGCAACTTGTGACTTGCAGTATATATCGAGCGTTGCAACTTGTGACTTGCAGT
>Ga0131853_10004625_pt1 | contig 24668 bp, 18 predicted proteins | sample TergutLab28metaG_FD_92764 | JGI IMG/M metagenome (GOLD analysis project Ga0131853, IMG submission 92764) | Labiotermes labralis P1 segment gut microbial communities from Petit-Saut dam, French Guiana - Lab288 P1 (version 2) (version 2) | ecosystem: Host-associated > Arthropoda: Insects >...
CAATAACTGGGATAACCGGGATGAGCATATCAGATTTAGTATATACTATCAGAGATTATGATCCGTCAGCTCCATTTGATGCAGATGCAATAATCGCATTGTTTGATCCAACGCAACAGTTGCTGAATGCCCCCCGTCCCCCAGAATTGCCGCCATTAGTCGAGGAACATGAAGATGTGGAGTCCGATACTTCAGAAGCTATAGAACCTCCTGCTTCAGACTTTTCGGACATCGGAGGCACTGGAGAATCCGGCACAGTCAACGAGGTTGGCTAAGAAGATGCTCAAGATTGTGCTTTCGCTCGCATCCTCGCTTGCACTCATGATCGCAGTGACCTCCATATGAACCGGCAAGCCGCAATAATGTTGCCATAAATTTTTATGAAGGTACGCACAGTTGAAAAACTGCGCGTACCTTTGCAAAAAACTGTACTTGCGATATTCACCGCTCGGCATATATCGTCTGGTCACCTCTGGTATGGTTGATACATAGCCCTACTCGTCCAGCTTTAACACAGCCATAAACGCATCTTGTGGAACCTCAACAGAGCCTAGATTGCGCATGCGCTTCTTGCCTTCCTTCTGCTTTTCAAGCAGCTTTTTTTTGCGCGTAATATCGCCGCCATAGCATTTTGCAAGAACATCCTTACGAAGCGCCCTGATGGTTTCCCTTGCAATAACCTTTCCACCGATCGCGGCCTGCACAGGAACTTCGAATAACTGACGAGGAATATTCTCTTTTAGCTTTTCAACGATTTTTCTCCCGCGCTCGTAAGCCTTATCCTTGTGGACAATAAACGAAAGGGCGTCCACAATATCACCCTTGAGCAAAATATCCAGCCTGACAAGGCTTGATTTACGATAACCCAGAAAGTCATAATCCAGCGATGCATAACCACGGCTTCTTGATTTTAGCGCATCGAAAAAGTCGTAAATGACTTCGTTTAACGGAAGGTCATAACGCAGTTCAACGCGAGATGAATCGAGGTAAATCATTTCCTTATATTCGCCACGTCTATCCTGACAGAGATCCATGATATTTCCGACATATTCCGGCGGGCAAATTATTGAAGCCTTTATAAAAGGCTCTTCCGCCATTTCGATTATTGCCGGATCAGGGTAGTTGAGCGGGTTGTCAATAAGGACAACCTCGCCGTCAGTTTTTGTTATCCGATAAATAACGCTTGGAGCAGTCATTATGAGGTCAAGATTATATTCACGCTCAAGACGTTCTCCGATGATCTCCATGTGCAACAATCCAAGGAAACCGCAGCGGAAGCCGAAACCTAACGCCGCAGAAGACTCTGGCTCATAGGTGAGCGCAGCGTCATTAAGTTTTAGCTTTTCAAGCGCATCACGCAGGTCAGGGTATTTCGCACCGTCGGTCGTATATAATCCCGAATAGACCATAGATTGCACCTTTTTATACCCCGGCAATGGATCTGCAGCAGGTCTGTCGGCGCTGGTTACAGTATCACCGACAGTGGTATCGCCGACATTTTTGATGCTTGCAGTCAAATATCCAACATCACCGGCTGAAAGAATATCACATGGCTCCATTCCGACAGGGCGCAAATGTCCGATTTCAACAACACGATATTTCGCCTCGTTGGACATCATCTTGATTTCCGAATCGCATTTGAGCTGACCGTCCACCACTCGGAAATAAACAATGACACCCTTATATGCATCATACTGGCTGTCAAATATAAGTGCCCTCAGAGGAGCTTTCGGATCACCCTTCGGAGCGGGGATATCAGAAACAATCCGTTCGAGGACATCTTCAATTCCAATGCCACGCTTTGCAGAGATTTCGGGTGCGTCTTCCGCCGGAATACCAATAATATCCTCAACTTCCTTCTTGACCCTTTCTGGATCGGCAGCCGGAAGGTCGATCTTATTGATTACAGGGAGTATTTCAAGATTGTGATCAAGTGCCAGATAAGTATTAGCCAGCGTTTGCGCCTCAACACCTTGTGCGGCATCAACAACTAAAATAGCGCCCTCGCAGGCGGCGAGCGAACGTGAGACTTCATAGTTAAAGTCAACATGTCCGGGAGTGTCGATAAGGTTTAGGGTATATATTTGACCATCACGAGCTTTATAAGTCAGCCCAACGGCGCGAGCCTTTATAGTTATCCCACGCTCGCGTTCCAAATCCATGTTATCGAGTATCTGAGCTTCCATATCACGCGCATCAATTGCGCCGCATTTTTCGAGAAGGCGGTCGGCCAATGTTGATTTGCCGTGGTCAATATGTGCGATTATAGAGAAATTGCGAATATTATCTTGCATGCTTATGTCCTCACATCGGTGGTTTTTTTAAGATTTGCTATCAGATCGGCTTCTGCATGGTTGAGTTCTTCGAGAGCATGTAAAATATCGCACACCGATTTTACGAGAATAGTGGCATCATCGCCGCGAGAGTCTGAGCGTCCGAGCATATAGTCTGCGGACACCTCATAATAATCACACACCTTGACGAGAAAATCAAATCTAGGCTCACGTGCGTCATTTTCATAATGCGATAGTAACGCTTGAGTTATCCCCAGATCTGTCGCTACCCGGCGCTGGCTCAAACCTCTTTCGCGCCGCAGACGACCAAGTACTTCCGAGAAAGCAGACTTCATAATTCAAATCTCTTTTCAATTGCATTTTGAATACAGTTGGTATAGTATACAATCAATTAATCAATTTGTAAACAGGAGCGCAGAATTTATGAAAAGAAAATTTTCGAATCTGTTTAGCCCGCTTGAAGTCGGAGGATTATTGCTCAAAAACCGTATAATTTCCGCACCAATGACTTATCCGATTTTAACATCAGATGGCGCACTTACGCCTGAAGCTGCTGCGTTTTACGAGCTGCGAGCGAAAGGCGGGGCAGCAGTTGTTACAGTCAGTGAACTTATAGTTGACGGCAAGATGGGGAAGTATTACCCAGTGCAAGTGACCATGGATGCACCAAATGCAAAAGACAGCCTTGCAGTTGCCGCAAGAGTCGTGCGACGCCATGGAGCTATTGCAAGCATGGAGCTCTCGCACGGCGGGCAGTTTGCGCTTACCGATGGTCCGGCAATGGGGGCTGTTGATATTTATGACAATGGTGTGCTAAAGGTTAGACAAATGACAAAAAGCATGATTGACGGCGTACTTGAGCTATATGCAAAAGCGGCGGAGCTATGTCGCGATGCCGGATTTGAAATGCTGCTTATCCATGCGGGGCACGGTTGGTTATTGGAGCAATTTCTGTCCCCTGCAACGAACACAAGGGAGGACAACTATGGCGGCAGTTTGAATAATCGCGCCAGACTTGCACTTGAGGTAATTGACGCGGTGCGCTCTGTTGTGGGGCAAGATTTTCCGCTGGAACTGCGTATCAGTGCAGAGGAATATATGGAAAATGGATACAGCCGTGAGGATATAATAGAATTTGCAAAACTTGCTTCCGATAAAATTGATCTTCTACAAGTTTCAACTGGTTCGCATAAAGGAAGCTTTGATAAAACACATCCTTCAATGTTCTGTGAACGTGGCGTGAATGTGCATTATGCCGAAGAGATAAAAAGGCATGTAGATATCCCTGTATCAACGATCGGTGCACTAAATGAACCACAGATGCTTGAAGATATTATCTCGGAAGGTAGGGCAGACGCAGTTGTTATGGGTCGAGCCTTACTCGCGGACCCATATTTGCCGCGAAAAGCGCTCGAAGGGCGCGATGATGAAATCATGCGATGTTGCAGGTGTTTCGCCTGTATGGCAGAGCGTATGGTCACGGGTCTGCGGATCTGCTCACTTAACCCCATTATTGGGCATGAATATGAAAACAACTTTACTCCGCCTCCGACAAAGTCAAAGAAAGTCTTGATTGTTGGCGGAGGTCCAGGTGGCATGCAATGCGCACTTACTGCAGCAGAACGTGGACATGATGTTATTCTCTGTGAGAAAACGAACGCACTCGGTGGTGCGCTGAAAGCAGAGCGGGATATAGCATTTAAAGCCGATCTTTACAAATTCATTGAAGTCATGTCATTACGCTTAGAGAAAGCTGGTGTGGATATTCGGCTTAATTCCGAAGTTACACCGGGGATTGCTGAAATGATATCCCCATATGCCATGATAGTTGCCGCCGGGTCAGTTCCGCTTGTCTTGCCGATACCGGGTATTGAAAAAGCGATAATTGCTGATGATCTACCGAACTATACTAAAGAAATAGGCAAGAAAGTTGTGATTATAGGTGGAGGCTTGGTTGGCTGTGAAACAGCGGTACATCTTGCACATAATGGTCATGAGGTAACAGTCGTCGATATGAAAAGCGCAGTTTGCACCGATGCAAATCCGCGCCATAGACCGCTTTTGATTGCGGAGATGGAGAAAAAAGTAAAATGCCTGACATGCCATGTCGCGACCAAAATAGTTGACGATGGTATTTTCTGTAAGATAGACAGTGCAAATGTATTCATTCCGGCAAACACAATAATCAGCGCCGCCGGACGAGTATCCGACAGCGCTGTTATGGAAACGCTTAAAGATTGTGCGCCATATGTTGATGCAATAGGCGATTGCGTAAAACCGGGAAATGTAGCACAGGCAGTTTTCCGTGGGCACTACGCCGCGCTGGATATATAATTTACCCGCACATATCCAAAATCACCTGTGTGAATATTTTAGCGCTTAGTATCAACTGCTCAACCTCTATATATTCATTTGCACCATGTGCATTATTGTTTGCATCCGGGTATGCACAACCAAACACAACACCTCCCGGAATATCATGCACATAAGTCTGTCCACCTGTAGTCATGCATTCTCCCGGCTGTCCGCTATAATCCTCATAAATCTTTAACAAAGTCTGCACAAAGGGACTGTCCCCGGGTGTATGATGGCATTTGGAAATCGTCGAACTTGTGATTTCTATGCCCTTGCGCTCAAATGCAGCCTTGGTTATACCCACTATATCAGCCTCATCGGCGCACGCTGGGGTACGGCTGTCAAAATTGCCGGAAAATTCAGTCTCAGAAAGGCTAATCACTCCAAAATTGACAGTCAGCTCACCGCTGACCTTATCACTCATAGAGATTCCAATAGCACGACCATTATAGTCGCCATGCCCGAAAAGACGATTCAAGGCCTTAATATAACCAAAACTTTTGCTTTCGGCAAAAGGCATTGCAGCGAGCATTTCAAGGAGTGCAGTCTGTGCGTTATTGCCGAGTTGCGGTGTCGAAGCGTGTGTTGCAGTACCTTCTGCATTTACAACTAGCCTATTCCCATCTTGCACGACAGAAAATTCTGCCCCGGTTTTTTTTGAGTAATCACGGCAAAAAGCCTCGACATCACTCAAGTTGATGCCTTCGATTTCTGCGACGGCACGATTCGGCACGATATTCATGGTCTTGCCGCCTGTTATAGAAATTACCCTTGGAAGAGCCGTATCTTTCGTCCAGGACGCGCCAAAAAGTGGAGCAAATCTACCCTTTTCGGTGTTAACCACTGGGAAACTTGAGTCAGGAGAAAACACATGTGGTGGAGGCTCATTCTTTTTCAAATAGCTGGTAACATCTTCAAAGCCTGTTTCCTCGCCCGAGCCTAGAATGATCCGGACCCCATGTTTAAGTTCAGGGCATAATTCACGAGCGCAGTACATGGCATACATCGAAGCCATTGCAGGACCTTTATTATCTATAACGCCGCGTCCATAAACAGCCCCATCCTTGATTACCATCTCAAATGGATCACTATCCCAACCTTCGCCTGCTTCAACGATATCCAGATGCGCTAAGATGCCAACCAATGCAGGCGTTGGACCTAAATCAGCCGATATCATAATGTCTTCAAAAACATTTACGCCAAAGCCTTTTTCCTCAAGCATATTTCCTGCTACCGTCAATACATTACGAGACTCACGCCCATATGGTGCGCCTTCAAGTGCAGGACCCTTGACTGAGTTTACTGCGATTAGTTTACCAAGGTCGTTGAGCATGTTGTCCGAGTGCTTATCAAACCATTCATCGATCTTACGACGTATTTCAGTTTTATGTTCATTCATTTGCGTATCTACCCCCATTGAATTGTTATAGAGTTGACGGATAATTGTGAAATTGATTTTCGGTTACATTATATGATGTATACTTGCTTTTCGCAAGAGCATTTTGCGCACTCATATCTAAGAGAAAAATGATAACAGTAGTTGTTATTATCTATGGTGTATGCTAGAATAACTTTGATTGGATGAACGCAGGAACTTGGGAGGAGCGTATGAAAAAGACTAAAAATAATAGTATTTTGATTATTGACGACTCTGATTTGACCATAACAATGTTGTCAAATATACTCGAACCTGAGTATACCATATATTCGGCAAGTAATGGGAAAGACGGCATAGAAAAAGCAAAACGCTACAATCCTGACATAATCATTCTTGACATCATTATGCCAGTTATGGACGGATATGAGACGATAGCGAGACTGAAACGATCCAATGAAACACGCGGTATTCCGGTTATATTTATGACAGGTCTTGCAAATACTAGGGATGAAGAAAAGGGGCTGGCTTTGGGTGGGGCTGATTATATCTCTAAGCCCTTTAGTGCCGAGGTTGTTAAGCTTAGGGTAAATAATCAGGTTCAAATCCTTAACTATATATCCACAATAAAGCACATGAGTCAAACCGATCAACTGACGGGACTGCACAACAGGCGCAGTTTTGATGAGCGGCTTCTTTTGGAATGGAGACGCGCAAAAAGAGAGAATGTGCCCATCAGTATATTGATTATGGATATAGATAATTTTAAAAAATGCAACGATACCTATGGGCATTTTCAAGGTGATCTAGTTATAAAATCAATAGCGGAGATAATCAAACGCAACCTCAAACGCTCTGCTGACTTTTCTGCACGTTGGGGTGGAGAAGAGTTTATCGCGTTGCTTCCGGGGACAGATAGGGAAGGTGCAGGGATTATTGCGGAATCTATAAGAAAATCTGTCGAACATGAAGTAGTTACATTTCCGGACGGCAGAAGCACAAGTGTGACAATGAGTATAGGCACGAACACACAAATTCCTTCAGCAACCAGCAATGCCAGTGAATTTATTCGTTTTGCTGATGAATCATTATATATGGCTAAAAACGAAGGACGAAACAAGGTTTTTAGTTTTAAAGGATAGGTGTTGGGCAAAATTGAGCATGAAAATGCAGGTGCAAACTGTGTTAGCCCGACCGAGTTGACGTTGGTTCTTGAAGATATACAAAACCCCCGGATGTAAGTCCGGGGGTTTTGTGAAGGGATTGAAAGGCTTAATTGTAAACAAGTCTGCAAATGGTTTCAACGAGACATTTCCAAGCGCTAGGCTCAAATCCTGTCATTTAAGACTCTTCATTTACACCTAATCTTCGAAACTGAGACAGTCCCTCAATGAAAGCCTCAGCAGCCTCCGACTCTATAACCTCATCAGCAACAAGTACGTCAAGCAATGTCGTGTTCTGCATACCTCTGACATTGGTCAAAAGTGCGCCCATCATAGCTGTTACAGCATTACCACGCGAAAATTCTTCAATATTTAGCTCGTCAAACACGGCTCGGGTGTACATGCCTACCTCAAGAGCCTTTTCGAGTGCCGTAGCGAAAGTAAAATCTCCGTCACCATTGTCATTATATCCCAAGGCGCGTAGAAGAAATGTCGTAAACTGCTGGAAAGTCACATAATCTGAAGGTGCAAACCGAACAGCGCTGACCCCCCTAGTAATCCCATGTTCGTATGCATATGAGACATAAGGCACTTGCCATCCTGCAACATCTTCAAAGGGATTGTCACCTTCAAAAGCATATACCTCATCCTCGAGCCCAAGAAGCCGGAGTGTCAGCACCAGTGCTTGGATGCGGTTGAGGCTGTCTTCAAGTGCGAAAATCGGGTTGCCATCTGCATCATTCCGAACACCTCGGAACAGACCCAAATCATGCAGCATAGCAGCATAGTCATCCCAGTCGGCAAGCGGGAATTGTTCATCGTATTCTTCAAACTCCGCCTCAGTGGTGGGGGCAACCAGAGGTGCAGGTGCGAATCCTTGACCACCACCCCAGCCAGCAGTGTCTTGGCGTGTTATGGTAATAGTTACCTGCTTATTATCAGCGCCAAAACTGTTGGATGCTGTAACCGTAAAGTTAAAGACTCCTGTTGCGGTTGGCGTACCGGTGAGCAAGCCTTGCGCACTCAAGTTTAATCCATCCGGCAAATTGCCGACGACCGACCAAGTTGGCACAGGATAACCTGTTGTTGCAAATTGGAAGCTATATGCAGTGTTAACAATGCCATTTGGTGCGTTGTAAATTGTTATTTCAGGAGTTACCAAGGTTCTGATTTCAAACCGGACAAAGCCGCGCACAAGACCGGATGGTTGGCGAGTTTCCACCGGATTCATATTTCTTCCTCGCAGAGGATAATCTCTATCATAGGTAAATCCCCAACGGTCCGTGCTGGTGCCATTCGAGTGCATACCATAAAAATACATTAATGAGGCTGGCAATTGAGCCTCAGCCCAGTAAAATCCAGGCTCGACCGGAGGATTGTACAATAATGTACCGACCCTATGATTATCATCAGTAAAGTATCTGAATGTAAAGGTATTCTGAGCATTTGTTCCTGTTACTAGCCTGTGTCCGAATGAATAAGCGCCAAATGTATCCGGTAAATCCCAATTTAATACTTGGTATCCATCGGTTATATATACCCTTGTGGCAGCATCGCTAACAACAACAGGTCTTGGACGTCCGGCGGCACCCCACATTTCGTGACTATAGCTGCTTTCAACGAGTCTCTCAAAAGTCTCTTGGAAAGTTCTGTTTTGCTCCGGACCTTCCTTCCATCTGTACTCATCAAGCAGGTATGGATTTCTGTCTGATCTTACATGAGCAAACTGGGTTACGACGCTTTCAATTAGCCGGGTGAAATCACGATCATGTATAGTTGCCAAGTGTACACCGCGATTATACTCAGGATGACGCCAGTGCAGATTTGCTTGAACATCATCTGCATTCATCAAAACAACTGTAGTACCCCATTGCGACCAAGTCAGCCGGTTTGTATCACGTCGCCATGCTTCTTGAAGTAAAATTGCATCCATTGGTCGGTCTTGCCTGTGAGTTCCTATTGAGCCATCATTATTAATCCGGAAGCCATAATATGTGTCCAGTGGCACCGAACCCTCGCGGCTTATGCCGGAATCCATTGACATGCCATTCACTTTGAAAAATGTAAAACGTGAAGCTGCACGCTTGACCGGATCTGTGGCAAGGAATCTTGTGATAAATTCCGCTGCCAGTGCTTCAAACTCATTTTGCTCAGCTTCGGTAAATCCTTCGCCCACGATGGTTATAGCACGCATGTCATTAGCCATAGCCTCATGGGTAAATAAACCGGAGTTAATGGGAAAATGAGGAGTGGGTGTAAAGGGTACTGATATATCGAACGGATACTCGGTTATAACATCAAAGTTCGGGACACTGCCGGTATATGTTGCATTTGCCACTGCGCGTATTGTCAGCATATACTGACCTACTGCCGAAGGTCCCGGGTAATGCATTCCTCCGGGGGTATAGATTCCTGAGGCAATTACGGTTCCCGCCGTGCCATCAAAATTTCTTATATGCCATGTATAGGTAATATCGAACTCGGTGATATTGGTTGCGCCTACGCGAGTTGGGTCAATAGTTAATGGCGGCAAAGTAACCGGCGTATTTGCTATCCAACCACGATTGAGGGTATCCAGACGGAAGCGAGGTCCGGTACCGGTTGTTGACAACCAAGGGGTGGCATAGTTTCCAACCGCGGTGACGATAATTTGCGGTCTGACTGTAAATGCATTTTCGAGACTCCTGAGTTCAAGGGTAAGCGGTTGCCCATTATATGTGCCTATGAAAGTCGCTTCTACCATGTAGGTTCCGGATTCCAGCATCATTGGGGTGTCTACGGGAACATCTATAAGCCTGGGTATTGGATTACCTTTTATACCATTATTAGCTTCAAATACTGTCATGGTAATTGTGCCTAAAACACCATGAACCGGATCATATTCATTTATTTGCTCACCGAATACTTGAAGCCCGACCCGGTTATTGACATTATTGGCGTTCGGACCATAGTTCGGATTTTGCCTTGCTTGCGGAAGTCTTAGAATAAAATGCCTGTTGTCGAGGTGCATATACTCGTTGTCGTAGAATTGATCATTATATGGCTGAAAATGCAGTATGGGAGAATTGGAAAGTATACTGATTCGGTCGCGCCATTGCTCTACACATGGTTCGCAGAATGGAAATTCTTCTTCGCCTGTCAAGTCAAACATTCCGCTGAAACCCAGAAAACGCATTTTGCAGTTGTTAACCGGGCGGAAAAGATTTTCAAAGTCAGCATTTTGGGTAGTCCCCTCCAGAATTGGATCAAGTGTTGTGCCGTTTACACCAAGCAAGCGATACCAAGGGCTAAACTCTTGCCAATAGGGATTATCAAGATGATCTCTATGGACAAGATTGGGGCTAAGGAATGGACAGGCTCGATTATTAGCAAGCATAGCTGCAGCCCCCGTAAGATACTCATCGGCGTGGAGTCCGGCTGTATGCGCTAACTCATGGACAACAAGGTCAATGAATGCCCAGCTAAGCGTTGCAAATGAGGTTGCTCCACCGGAGCCGCCATATACATTGGTATTTAGCAAAATAACTCTGGAGGCAGCAAGATTGTTCGGAACATAGGAGCGTGCCATGTTGGTAGCTCTGGCGGTATTTGCCGCGCCGCCCAATCGAGCCATGCCTTGATTCCAAAGAAATCCACCGAAATATGTGTCTTTCGGATCAACTCCCGGCATATTGCGTCCGTCCGGGCTATCTGAACGAGTGGCACCGGTATCATTAGATGCAATGTCGATACGGTAAATCTTGATTAAATCTTCAAACTCATTGAAAGGTCTGATTCTAAAGAAATTTCTGGCAAAAAACTGACTATAATAGCGCCACTTAGCCTGATCGTAATCCGAATCGGTAAAGCCGTCACCAAACAACACAATGACAAAGGCATCTTCATCAGCTCTGTCTGCATTATTTGTAATAAGCGCAAATGGGTGATCGGCATAGCCACTATTGCCGGCAGTCCAGTTTCCACTCAAAGGACCGTAGGGACCGCCCGGACCCGGAAATACTTCCGGTGCTTCTGTGAACCCCATTGCTTGCCATTCAGCTTCAAACAAAGCATCCCATTTCGTTGCAGTTGTAGCAATAGGTGCGACGAGCGCGGTTGTGTCCGGCTTATAATAGTCCGACTCATAATAGCCTGGGTCGTTCGATACAGAGAGGTAGTCAATATAGTCGAAATAGCCGGTATCGACATACTTGTAGCTTTCATCTACATAGTGCTCATAATAATCATCAGTTGCTGCAAATGCCGTCACGCCTGTTGATATAAGCATGAGTAATGCAAGCAATAGCGCTACACCTTTTTTTCTCAAATCGGTTCTTTTCATAGTTGCCTCCTTATACGAAATGCTTCTTACTTTCTATCTAAAGATTATGCGCCAGTTTACATCATTAGTGAAGTAATGCATTACCGTGAAAATATAAGGGGTAGTATAACACAAAAATAAAAACTGTGCTCTTTTTTTAGAAAGTTTTCCCAAAAAGCATAATTTTTGTGTATCATGTCTAAATTTGAACTATTCGGAGTGACTGAGTTGTGATTTAGATTGGACTACATTCTTTATTGAAAATGAAAAACAATTGGCAATTATGTGAAACGCAACCTTCCGAGTAAGCTTACACAACCATTTAGTCGGAAATTAGTCAGTATTATAATAAGAGGGTTTGAGATTCAAGACGCCCTATCGCTCAGACTCAAAGAAACAATGTATGTGCAGAAGAAATACACATTGTATAATTTTGCGATTTGTGTAATAATGGAGACTACTTGCGCTAAATGGAATCATCTTACAAAAACGCCGAATAAGGGGGGGTAGATGTGAAAAAAGCAACAGTTTCTGTTATATTACTTGTCGTTATCACGCTACTTGCGGCTTGTGATAGACAAATAAGCCCAACAAGTGAGCACGGTGAAAACGGTAATGAAGTACATGACGCGGCGGCTCAAATAGAGATGCCGGGAGTGGTTGACGAGGCAATTAACCAACCAAGAACAGACGCTGAGCGTGACAAAAACCTTGAAAAGCTCGGCAAAGTTTGGGGATTCGTCAAATACACCCATCACAGCTTCATAACCGGTCAAAAATGCTGGGATGAAGAGCTGCTACAGCTAATTCCAATCATCTACAATGCAAATACAGAAGATGTAAACGGCATCCTATATGACTGGTTTATCGGTCTTTACGATGGATATGACACGGCGATTCAATTTATCTTGGGAAGCGCGGATTAAATCTACATTCTCCTATTAGTGTTCTCCTATGACCGCGCCTCTATAATCCCTTTGAAAAATTCCTTACAATACCCTTCAAACTCCGTTGGAGATGAGAAATTATTTTCAATTATATAGTCGCAATGTTCTACATAGAAACTGTCGGGCTTTTGGGCATTGACCCTGAGCTCGGCTTTCTCATGTGAAATTCCGTCGCGATTTATAATGCGAGCTATTCGTGCCTCTTTAAGCGCAGTAACACCAACGGTGATGTCGCAGCTCTCAGCTCTGCCACTCTCAATAAGTGCGATTGCGTCAACAGCCGCAATCTCGCCGCCCTGTAAGGTCCATTCCGAGATGCGCCTGTCAACGTCGTCTTTGACATAAGCATGTGCGATGGCATTCAAATCACACAGAGCAACCCGGTCGCTGAACACAATGTCGCCTAAACGTCTTCGGTCAACAAATCCATTAACCAGAACTCCTTCAAACCGAGCTCCGATGTCGGATTTCAATTGCGCGTTATTAGTCAGCAACTCATGATATATCGCATCGCAGTCCAACACAAGCGCTCCAAGTGCCTCAAGCGCTCGTAGCGCCGATGTTTTTCCGGCACCTGACCCACCTGTGATTCCGATAATAAACAATGCAGATCACCTCTGTTTTTTACACTTCCGAAGCCTTCAACTTCTCCGCTTGGTCAGCCATGACAAGAGCATCGATTACCTCATCAAGCGCACCGTTTAATATCTGCTCAAGCTTATACAGCGTCAAGCCTATGCGATGATCAGTTACGCGACCTTGAGGATAATTATATGTCCGGATCCGCTCTGAACGATCGCCCGTGCCGACTTGGCTTCTTCGCTCTGCGGCGAGCTCTTCATTCTGGCGCCTACATTCTTCCTCGTAAAGCCGTGAAACAAGAATCTTCATAGCACGATCTCGATTCTTATGTTGACTTCGCTCATCCTGACATTCAACAACGGTCCCGGTTGGTCTATGCGTGATGCGAATAGCGGACTCAGTCTTGTTTACATGCTGACCGCCCGCACCGCTGGCACGAAATGTATCTACTTCAAGATCAGAAGGATTGATCTCGAAATCAACCTCCTCCATCTCGGGTAAGACTGCAACGGTAACTGTGCTGGTATGTATACGCCCTGAAGCCTCAGTTTCCGGCACGCGTTGAACGCGATGTACACCGCTTTCGAATTTGAAACGAGAGTATGCACCATCGCCCTCAATAATGAAACTGACTTCCTTGATACCGCCAAGCTCAGTCTCGTTCAGATTAGCAATCTCCGATTTCCAGCGATGAGATTCAGCATACATCGTATACATTCGGTAAAGGTTATATGCAAAAAGCGCTGCTTCCTCACCGCCTGCGCCGCCGCGGATCTCAATGATGACGTTCTTACTGTCATTGGGGTCACGAGGTAGAAGCAGGACCTTTAACTCTTCCTCTATTTGCTCAATAATAGCCTGAGCAGCCTCATATTCCTCCTGAGCCATCTCTTTAAAATCGGGGTCGCTCATAAGTTCCTTTGCGTCATCCATGTCGGAGCGTGCTTTTTTATATTTCCTATAAGCATCAACGACAGGCTGAACTTCCTTTTGCTCACGAGCGAGTTTAGCATAAAGCTGGGGGTCTGTATATACCTCCGGTTCCTGCATACGCTGCTCAAGTGTCTGGAATTTTTCCTCTATGGCTTTTAGCTTTTCAAGCATAATTTATCAATCCTTATTATAAATTTGGCAGACTATATTCAAGACAAACAGACGGCTCCTATGCCTCGAACATGAAGCAAAGGAACCGTCTGCTATAACTGTATCTAATGCTTATTCTCTTCTGCCAGTTCCTCGGACTCCCAGCCCCAAACGAATTCGCCGCTGAAAACTCTTGAATTCATGTCGTTGCTGAACTGGCTGATTGCGTTGAGTGGGAAACGCTTCTCCATAGCATAGAAGAACACACCTGTGCCAATCTCCGGTTCAAGTCCCTCGAGCTTTTTAATTTCCTCTTCGGTTGCCTTGAGATAGTCGATCGTATATTTTATACCGCTACGGTCGAGCAGGCATCCTGCTTTCTGATGACCGGGGATAACAACCTCGGGTTGAAGCTCCCTTTCGAGTCTCTCGAGCTCCGCAATCCATTCAAGGCGCTGAGCAGCGGTGATTTCGCAAGTGAACGGATGAGCTTCGTTGAAAATAACATCACTGCCGATCAAAGTCTTTATCGAAGGAACCCATACCACGGAGTTCCATTTTAAATCGCCCATAATATGGTCGATGACTTCAATGCGTTCGCCCTCAAGCTCAATGCATTTGCCTTCGAGTGGAAGAAGATTCTGGCATTGCTGACGGCAGAGATTACCCTCGCCGATAATGTCAATCCAGTCATCCAACTTTTTCTGGTATTGACTGTCGTAAAGTGGTACTTCCTCTGGTAGCATATAGCATTTCGCATTGGGAAATGCCTTTTCGATTTCACCCAAGCCCCAGTAATGGTCTGGGTGAAGATGTGTTGCAAAAACAGCCTTTAGTTCAAGACCTGTTTCAAGAATCTCGGCTATGACTCTGTGTGCATTCGACTTTGTCCATTGACAATCGACCAAAACGCACTCTTCTTGTCCCATGATTATTGTAGATGCTACGGAAAATCCGGCTTCGTCGGCAAAATAGACCTTTGTAGAAAGCTTGCCTTCGCCGTGACGGGTGGTAATTACTTCGCTCATTATATGCCTCCTGTAAAGTGTAAATGTAATGCAGTCACCCGATTATATTACAGACAATTGTTTTTGTCCATAAAAAAGTGGCGAGATGCCCATATATAACTTCATTATTGACATTATTCTATTGATAATATATATTTTATAAACAATATGAATGAATTTATACTTTAGTTCAGACATAGTTCATGTCGATTTAAACGGAAAAATAAAATGTAAGAGGGAGAGCTGATTAATGAAGGATGTTTACCTAGTAAGCTGTTGTCGCACACCAATCGGCAGTTTCGGTGGGAGTCTTAAAGACACCCCTGCCGCAAAATTAGGCGAAATCGCAGCAAAAGGAGCAATTGAACGTGCGGGCATAAAGCCAGGAGATTTGGATGAAGTTATATTCGGGTGCGTTTTGACAGCCGGAATTGGGCAGAATGTTGCCAGACAAGTCTCGATTGGTGCAGGGGTACCGGTAGAAGTTCCGGCGACAACCTTAAACATGGTTTGTGGATCCGGAATGAAAACTGTGATAGATGGAGCACGCTCCATAATTGCCGGGGAATCAGAGGTTGTGCTTGTCGGTGGAACAGAAAATATGACCGCTGTGCCATATACAATGCCTGCAGCGCGTTATGGTGCAAGAATGGGCAACACGACACTTGTTGATATCATGGTTAGCGATGGATTGACCGATGTTTTTAACAACTACCACATGGGCATTACGGCAGAGAATATTTGCGACAAGTGGAATCTGACGCGCGAAGAAATTGACGCATTTGCACTTTCTTCGCAAGAAAAAGCAGCAGCAGCGCTTGCATCAGACAGATTTGCAGATGAAATCGTTCCGGTGCCTGTAAAGGTAAAAAGAGAAGTGGTGGAATTTAAAGTCGATGAATTCCCCAGAGCAACAACTGCGGAAGCGCTTGCAAAGCTGAGACCGGCATTCAAGCCGGACGGTGGGCGCGTTACAGCAGGGAATTCATCCGGAATCAACGATGGAGCGGCTGCGCTTATCATCGCATCCGAAGATGCAGTAAAGAGACTGGGCTTAAAGCCAATTGCAAAGCTGGTTTCTTGGGGGCATGGTGGTGTTGATCCTGCAATAATGGGCATAGGTCCCGTACCTGCTACAAGACAAGCGCTTCAAAGAGCAGGATTGACGATAGATGATATGGACTTAGTTGAAGCAAACGAAGCATTTGCGGCACAGGCTGTCGCCGTGGGAAAAGATTTGAACTTCGATATGGAAAAAGTCAATGTCAATGGCGGTGCGATAGCTCTTGGACATCCCATTGGTGCGTCCGGTGCGCGTATCATCGTAACGTTGATACATGAAATGCAAAAGCGTGGCTCAAAATATGGTCTCGGTACACTATGCATAGGCGGCGGCATGGGCGTAGCGACGATTTGGGAGCTTGTAAAGTAACTGCGAAATAAAGTATAAAGTGTATAAGGGCTGTTTTCAAAAATATGAAAACAGCCCTAAGCTTACTCGATTTACATTCTATACACTATGCTTTTTGCTCTAAACTTCTACATCTACATTCGCGCTAAATTTCTACGGCATCGGCCATGGCATTTGTCTCGGGGTTTCGGTCTCGACCCTTGAAGAACGACCGGGCTGTCCGGCGGCAAAATCTTCGTCGAATGTTATAGTCATCTGCCTTACATGCTCATCGCGCCATACAGAAAGGTTGGCAGTGTCACCTGCTCTGTATCTTCTCATGGCGAATCTGAGCGTCTCCATTGAAGTTATCTCCGAGTTGCCTAGGCCGACTATAATATCACCTGATTGCAGACCTGCATTATCGGCTGCTGAATCAGGATTGACATCTCTGACGAGGACGCCAACAACCCAGCCGTAGTAATCGGCAGAGCCGCGAGTAACTGTTTGCCCGGTGATGCCGATGAGCGGTCTGCCGGCAATGTATCCATGCTCAATAAGCCCTGAAGCGATCTCGATTGCATCATTTATGGGAATAGCAAATCCGATTCCTTCGACCTCGCCGCGCATTAATTTTGCGGTGACGATCCCGATAACTTCACCATTGGCATCATAAACCGGACCGCCTGAGTTGCCTCTGTTGACAGCAGCGCTGAACTGGAAGGTGTTGATGATTTTTCCCTCAACAGTCACATCCCTGTCAAGGGCTGACACTATGCCATCGGTCATTGTATATACAAGGTTGCCAAATGGATTGCCAATCGCAAAAACTGATTGTCCGACCCTGATATTATCACTGTTGCCGAGGATTGCGGGATTAAGTCCGGTGGCGTCAATCTTTATCAAAGCGACATCATTGCTGACTTCGTAGCCAACTACTTCCGCTTCAAACTCAGTACCATCGCTTTTAACAACCACTATCGGCAAATTATGCGTCTGTGCGGGTTCAATAACATGGTAGTTAGTGAGGATATACCCATCTGTAGAAATAATAAAACCTGTACCTGTGGCAGCATTTGTATTGATCGACCCGAAAATTCCCATGCTTGGAACATCAATCCTGATGCCTACGACCTGAGTGAGGGCCATATCATATATATCCTCGGCCGCCATGCCGGTGCCTGTTATTGCAACGGTAGTTGGGGTAACGCCATTTTGACCAATCGCACCCGAGCCGCCAAGAACTACTTGATTAACCGTAGTGTGGTAACCTCTGCTGATCCTATACTCCATAACAGCATATGTCGCACCGGCGCTTGCAAGTGAACATACCAAAACAAGGCAAAGCGCTCTGAAGAATGCGCCGACTCTGCTTTTGCGCTTTTTAGGTGGTTGCTCAACATCAATGACTGGATTACGGTTGTGAGCATAAGCATTATGACCGTTTATTCCCGGAGTATACATATTTGCCATCATGTCATGTGGTGCGCTGTATGCAGGCTCGCTGTATACATGCTCCATATAGCTCTGCTGCTCTTGCCACTCATCCATACGCGGTTCGCTGTGTGCTGGAAGGCTCCACTCAGGTGTGTTGCTGTGTATGCGAGGGTCATAAGGTTGTGCAGAGTAGTGATCGTAAAGTTCGCTATCCACTGGCTCCTGCGGCGGCTGCGGTGGTTGTGGAGGATTGTAGCCATAGGGCTGATAATGATTGTTTTCATTGTTAATATTATTGTTCATTTGCCTCTCCTCGATTCTGTGAGAAATTATAACTTTTCATCAAAAAAATTACTGTACTGTTACATAGGTAAGCGCTGATTAAATCCGCCCGAAGTAATTGCGAGGTATTTTTTCGCCTGTTTTTTGGATTTTGAGGGCGAATACTAGCAGTATTTAACTGAAAAACGCGGAAAACAGACGGAAAAAGACCCGCAAAGACGAGGAGCGCGATTTAATCAGCGTTTACTTAGGATAATAATGAAACATTATGTACATACCGTGAATAAAATAGAAACTATTTTTTAAACCTTTATTGAGACAATGTCGCATGCGGATCATATTAAACCTATGCTGAAAAGATAATATTTGACATTGTCGGAAGTGCGCATTATAATATAAGCTTATAATTTGACGATGCAATAATGAAAGGAGTGACCGTCATATGGCGTATTTTTTCGAAAGCCCTTCCCGAACATTTAGCGAATATCTCATTGTTCCCGGATACTCAGGGGTGGAGTGCATTCCTGATAATGTATCCCTGAAAACCCCGCTAGTAAAGCACAAACGTGGAGAAGAAGCGCAAATATCTATTAACATACCGCTGACCTCAGCCATAATGCAATCGGTTTCCGATGACAAAATGGCAGTCGCACTTGCGAAAGAGGGCGGCGTATCTTTTATCTACTGCTCACAGACAATTGAAGCGCAAGCAGCCATGGTCGGAAGAGCAAAATCCTACAAAGCAGGCTTTGTTATCAGTGACTCGAACATAAGCCCGGAAGCCACATTAAATGACATTCAGGCATTAAAGAAAGAGACCGGACACTCAACAGTTGCCGTAACATCGGACGGTACATGTAACGGAAGACTTGTCGGACTCGTAACAAGCCGCGACTACCGTTTAAGTCGCATGACCGGAGACGAACTCGTCCGCGACTTTATGACACCGATTGAAAAATTGGTTACTGCGCCTTCGGCAACATCGCTTAAAGAAGCCAATGACATTATATGGGCACATAAGCTTAACTGTCTGCCCGTTGTTGATGAGCATGGAAAACTAATGCACATGATATTTCGCAAGGACTATGATTCACATAAAGCCAACCCGCTTGAACTTCTGGATCCGCAGAAAAAATACATAGTCGGGGCTGGCATTAACACTCGCGATTATAAAGAACGAATACCCGCACTTATTGAAGCCGGCGCTGACGTTTTTTGTATTGACTCATCCGAAGGGTATTCTGAATGGCAGCGACAGACAATCAATTGGGTGAGAGAGACTTATGGAGATACTGTGAAAATCGGAGCAGGCAATGTAGTTGATGGCGAAGGATTTAAATTCCTTGCAGATTGCGGTGCGGATTTTATTAAAGTAGGTATTGGTGGCGGATCCATATGCATAACAAGGGAGCAAAAAGGAATTGGGCGCGGACAAGCTACTGCCGTTATTGATGTAAACGTAGCTCGAAACGAATACTATGAACGCACAGGCATATATATTCCAATATGTTCTGACGGCGGTATTGTTCATGATTATCATTTCACACTTGCGCTTGCAATGGGTGCTGATTTCCTCATGCTCGGGCGATACTTTGCCAGATTTGACGAAAGCCCAACAAGCCGTGTTAGCATCGGCGGTAGTTACATGAAAGAATACTGGGGCGAAGGCTCCGCTCGCGCACGAAACTGGCAACGATATGACCATGGTGGTTCGCAGGAGTTGTCCTTCGAAGAAGGCGTTGACTCTTATGTTCCATATGCCGGAAGTCTAAAAGATAATGTTGCGCTCACTCTGGGTAAAATGCGCTCAACGATGTGCAACTGCGGCGCAATTTCCGTAACGGAGCTTCAGGAAAAAGCAAAATTGACACTTGTCTCCGCCACATCCATAGTCGAAGGCGGCGCACACGACGTCCTTCTCAAAGAAAATGTTGCACCAAAAGGCTATACGCTGACATAAAAGCGCGATATCCTCATAGTGCCGTAATTAGTTTGTAAGGTGAAAATAAATGTCCGCAAAAAACGTTAATAAAACAAAATACATCCGAACTGCGGCTATTATTGCATTGGGAGGCAATATAGGTCTGGCGTTGCTGCAAATCATATTCGGACTTATTTCAAACAGTAATGCACTTGTCGGTAATGGGATAGATTCATCAGCGGATGTACTAATAAGTATAGTAACGCTTTTTATAGTCAAGGTTATATCAAAGCCTGCCGATGCAAAGCATCCATGGGGGCATGGTAGAGCAGAGACTGTTGCAACCGCATTTTTGTCATTCATAATCTTTTTTGCGGGAGCACAGCTAATAATAAGTTCTATAACAAGTCTTATTTCCGGAGATCAGACAACCACGCCATCATCTCTGGCTCTTGTCATATCCATAATTTCTATAATAGGAAAACTACTGTTGGCATGGAGTCAACATACTTTGGGGAAACGAGCCGATTCAGCAATGATAAAAGCCAATGCAAAAAACATGGCGAGTGATGTAATGGTATCAGTTGGGGTTCTAATAGGGTTGGTCATATCGATCGTAATCGACTCGGCACATGCAGATACAATAATAGCGCTGCTGATTGGCGCGTGGATAATTAAGACCGCAATAGGCATTTTTCTCGAAGTTAACGTCGAACTGATGGACGGAAATAGTAATATGGCAAAATATCAGGTCATTGTAGATTCCGTAAACGCAACAAATGGCGCGTTTAACCCACACCGTGCGAGGATGCGAAGCATCGCCGGATTCTGGGACATCAATTTTGATATAGATGTTGATCCGAATTGCACAGTAAAGCAAGCTCATAAAATCATGATGCAGGTTGAACGCGAAATCAGAAAACGTTTGGAAAATGTATACGACATAGTGATTCATGTCGAGCCAAAAGGCGATGATGAAAAAGAAGTATTCGGGCTGTCAGAGGACGAAATGAGCAATCAAAAAGAAAACGATGACTAACTCATTTAGCCAATCCGGGGTGGTGTTGAGTTGCGCGAAATGAGCTTGCTGAGAGTTGAGAGTGTTGGATTAAACATAAGTAAAAGATTTTGGGAACAAAACCAGTTTATATTCGTCTCAAGTGGTATGTTCGGAATTTAGGAGGTCAGTATAGTGAAAAAATATTTAGCCTATTTATGCATAGCATTGACCATTATCCTCTTGGGTGGATTAACAATTCAACAGATTTATGCACACAATTTAACGGCAGTTTATAATGAAGATGACAGTGTTGCAGAACTTGAACCTACCAGTTTATCAGAGCAAAGCAATTCCGCTGATGAAATCGCCTTGATTGACGACCAGCAAGAGGAGTTTTATGTGTCCGAAACGCCGCGAATGAGATTCTATGTTGGCAGCGATTACTTCTATATAGTAGACACAAGTCAGGGAGGGGTGCTATTAGCGCTCTCGCAATATGAAAATGGGTCAGAGATGGTTCGATTATACGAGTTTTTGATTTATGCACATACGTATTTGATGCTATATGATGAAAGAGATTTTATTGAGGAATATTATGTTGTTAAAAATCAATGGTTAGACGCTATGGGAAGTGGTGTATTTTGCGATGAGATCGTTGAAAGTCTGCAAATGATGCTCGATGAAGAAAGCTGGGCAATAGACATTGCATTTCCGCTGCAACATCCGTTTATGTTGACTTCTGATGAATTTGTTCGGGTGTACTTTTATTTCTCTGAAGCAAATCCTCAATTTTATCTTAATCAGATAGTTCCCATGACAATGCATTCAGAGGAAGGTTTGACCCCTTTTATCAGTATTCCAGCATATTACGCTTTTGCAAGTCGCAGGTAGCATAATAAAAAATGGATATAATTGCTTATAATGAGTTATCAGTCTTGTTGACTCTCCGGTAAGGGTAGAAAAATAATGGGCGACAAAATAAAGACTACACTAAAATCTAAAGTGTAGTCTTTTTAATGGTTGCGGGGGAGCGCAACCCCCCGCAGTTACGTCACCCGACGTAAATATAAATGGTTGCGGGGATTCGCAACATTTCGTACTTACGCTCGTGTATGCGATTGAGAACAATCGGCGTGTGCTTGTGCCAAAATAAATTTCCACTCCACTCTTGCCAGTTTTCGTTCTTGTTTTCTGGCTGTTTTCTGGGCTTTTATTATTCGTACTTTCAATTTTTGCACCTCATATTTGCCGTTTCAAACATTATTGGAGTCAAAATGGAGTCACGAAAATTCTTTTGGTTTCCTTTTGAGTATGCTACTCGGTCACAAACTCTGCTTCGATAACACAAGCACTGATAAAATTGAACCCAAATTGTGTTAATCGGGCTACCCCTTTTTTTAACTCCAAACTCTTATTTTGAGATGAAGCACTGTGGTCAAGTGGTTGCCCCTGTACTTGCATATTTCGCCAGAGGGGGTGGATTAATGACAATTCCCAGTCTGGCAGTAGCGGTTTTTCAAGAAAACGTCCGTACACATTAGTATTTCCGTTTATTTCTTTTACAGTAGCTACGTAATCCAACTCAATCAATCCCAATCTTGCAATGTTTGTAACCGATGCAGAAATTGAGGTGATATCGACAGTTGCCTTAGATTCCAAAACATTTTCTTGAAGAAATGTTGCCGAGTTAGTCGGTTTATCCAAAATATAGTACGATACTATTGGTCTGTCTATTTTTGGAAATGAATAGCCTATCAATTGAGAATTTTCCTCAGAAATTGTTACGGGTAACGGAGCATCATCTATGTCATCTATCTCGTTATCATTGTTATCCACTCGTATTTCTTTACCATCTTTTACAATATACCTTTTCATTGACACAGACGATGTTATACGCTGTGGTGTCTTAGGTCTGAACTCTGCAAGTATCATGGCATCAAGCGGAGAAAGTTGATTTATTATTGATACATAAGACCTGTGTGCGTTTTTTTCTCTGTCTGAATCCATCGCACAAGCCAACAAGTTTAGATACATTTCTCGCAAGTTCTCGTTTTCGCCAGAATAAACCAGTGCTTGAAGTATTGGAACGGCTATTTCAGGAGCAGGGGTTTTTATCTTTTCATCCGCAGTCTTGGTAAGCCGTCTTTCAACGCCCTCGTTTACTACCTGTTCAATTTTCTCAGCACCCCACAACAGTCCTCTAATTGGTGCTAAAGCGACTTGAACCGTGCGTCCTACGACTTTTGCCGCAGGTTGCATGGTGTCTTTGTATACTTGCAACATCAGTCCTTCTTTATCTTTCTTGTCCATAAAACTACCCTCTCACTAATATTAGCCATAAAAGCAATAAAAAGAAAATCCATGACTTTCTGTGTACAAAGCTCAAAACTACGCCGCAGGGCGGCTATTTCAGCTTTCTGATATCTCTTCGTTCACACTTACCTAGATTTTATCCCCCAGTAAATTGTTGCAACATTTGCACGGCTACAAGAATGAGTCCTAATATGGTTGTAATAAGCGCAAACAAACTATTTGCAACTTCTGAATTTTCACTTTTTTTGCCATCATTGCGGACTTTATGAGATTTATCTACCAAAGAATATATTAAGAAAAACAATTCTTGAAGTATCAAAAAAGCGGCAAGAAACAACAAGATAAGACCCAGAATGCGTGTCCATATAGGAGTAAAATACAGATATAGCAAAAGCCAAAGACCAGCAAGGAAAAAACCAGAGGCAAGCCTATTGCTGTTGCATTTCGCCTTGTGTAGCAAACAAGCAATAGCTATTGGGGTGCCAAACAAAAGAAATAACCATCTAACAACAGTTGTTGCCGTTTCATTTATCAAGTAATCCCTGTTGAATGCAACAAATATTGCTACTACAATAAAAGCAACTCCTACTGCCGCCCCACCGATAGAACCATCAACTTCTTCTGAAAACACAACTTTCTTTTCTTTTTTCATTCTATCCCCTTACACTCCTGTCAACCCTTTTATCGCCGATTTTGTCATTTCCCCGACAACAGCGGTTGCGATATCCTTTACAACGTCAATTGCCATTGGAAGTCCTTTTTTCGCTATGGTTGATTTTGTTTTTTCCCAAACGGTTTCATCCCGAATCTTATCTAAAAATTCGTGTCCTTGCCATGTAAGTGAACCTACTCCGAACGAATACAATTCATTACTTGCGAATTGAGCACCATAATCGCTAATAAAACCGCCATCATACAATATCTTGCAGTGATAGGCGATTGTTCTCATATCTAGACCATTAACTTCTAGTCCATAAAGTGCAGTATCTTCATATTGTTCTTCAATAGCTATCAGAACTTTCCTAATAGTTTCCATATCTCGTTTCATCTAACGCCCCCGCCAATGTAATTTTTATTCAATATATCTCAATCAACGCTGTCACGCGACGCACTAAAGTGTGCGCATAATCATTGATTCCGACAAATTAAAATAGTAATCATCATAACGTCATACCCGCACCGTGTCGCAGAAAACGACGCGGTCTTTTTTTGCATTAGA
>Ga0131853_10004627_pt1 | contig 24658 bp, 10 predicted proteins | sample TergutLab28metaG_FD_92764 | JGI IMG/M metagenome (GOLD analysis project Ga0131853, IMG submission 92764) | Labiotermes labralis P1 segment gut microbial communities from Petit-Saut dam, French Guiana - Lab288 P1 (version 2) (version 2) | ecosystem: Host-associated > Arthropoda: Insects >...
AAAAAAAAACGGAGATTATATACCATGTTTAAAATATTCAGTGCATATATTTGTTGAATAAATATATAAAATGCAACTTTAGAGGTTAGCGGTGCGGTGCGACCATTATAGTTGGCATTAGGCGTCAAAAGGTTAAAGTACTCAAGTTATTAATCGGTTAATGCCTGATTCTTAAACTACCCTGAATAAATTTTCCTTATATGTGTAAAATTATTATTAAAAAAACCAACAAATGTACTTGGATTTTGAAATGTGCCATCCCGTTGTGTGTAGTAACCAATAGGTAGGGTAATTACAGTCAACAACACAATAATGTATATCTAATTGATGTTTTATTAGAAAATTACAAAACTACATGTTTCGGCCCAAGTTGGCCATCATCAGGTTTTTCATCCGAAAGATTTATATGCTGTGAGAGCATACAAATCTTTCGGTTGAAGAACCTGATGATGGACAACGTGGGCCGAAACATGTAGTTTTGTAATTTTCTAATAAAACATCAATTAGATATACATTGTTGTGTTGTTGACCTAATTATTCTACCTATTAGTTAAACATACTTGGATTTATGGATGTATTGGTTTTATTAAAAGTTCAATACAGTCATAAATCCAAGCGCATTAGTTGATTCCTTTTAGGAAATGTATGCGTCTGGTTAATGCACCGAACATGGAAAATACCAAATTCTCCTTACTTTTTAGATATTTTGCAATTATATCCCCACGTTAATGCTACTAAATAAGGAACTATCTCCATACGTCAGAGACCTTGAGACGTTGGCAGGCGTTGGATTCTAAAAAAAGTCCCAGTTTTATGGATCTCGAAGATTAATTTCCTATTTTACCGGAACAATCTTTTCCTCTGTTACCTGATTTCAAGCAACTCCTCTCTCACCTTATTTCTTTGCTATATAACGTAGCGATATCTCACGCAACCAAGTAGTTTCGTTGCGATATTTCGAGGCTGAATTCCTAGATCGGGCTATATGCGCGATTTTTGTTCGACTAATCCTTAGATCTCAGAGGCAAACTCAAGCAATAGGTGGTCTAGCAGCAAAATTTCTTGTAATCGTTATTCTGATAGCGAAATTTGACGTTCTGTTTTACCTTAGAGCTGAAGTTCCCCTTCTTGTCAATATGAGGCATCACATTCTCGTTTGTCGCAGTGTTAAATTTCACATTCTTCTTGATAGTGTAAAACTTCACGTTTTTTTTGTAGTTTAAAACATCACATTCTCCTTGGTCTCAGTGTAAACTTCACATTCACACTGATATCAGTGTAAAACGTCACGTTCTCGTTGATATCAGTGTAAAACTTCACGTTCTGCTTGGTCGCATTGTAAAACTTCACGTTCTGTTTGGTCGCATTGTAAAACTTCACGTTCTGTTAGGTCGCACTGTAAAACTTCACGTTCTGTTTGGTCGCATTGTAAAACTTCACGTTCTGTTTGGTCGCAAAGTAAATCTTCACGTTCTGTTTGGTCGCACTGTAAAACTTCGCGTTTTCCTTGGTCTCATTGTAAAACTTCATTTTCCGATTTGCGACCCCGTAAAACTTAATACTTCCCTGGTTATCCTATTGAAAGACATGTGCCCCGTTATTTCCGAGTGAAATTTGAGTAATACTTAGGAGAGGCGACTTGACTTTTGTCACAAACAACGCGATATCTTGCGTCTTAAACACGGCGATATTCAGGAACATTTTCAATTTGAACAGATGTTAACTATTGAATTCACAGAAAATATGAAAAGCAGGCTGTCAGAATGTGATTGAATCGAAGTTTCACAATGCATGAAATGCGCTTCACATGTTCGTTCTGGGATTTAAGCTATCCCTTGCTAAATATGAAGCCCAGGCTACGAATCGCTGTTGTAGAGCAATGAAACTATGAACAAATTGTTATAATGAACACAGAAGACCCGAAGACGCACATCACTGTGCGGAACGTGGCGGACGTCTTCAGGATACATAGAGAGTGGTCTTCGTACGCAGAATGAATAGTTGGATGTTCGAAGGAACGGTGGAAATCTGATGTGGGAAATGTTTTATTTATTTATTTATTTATGTATTTACACTATATGACCTTATAACATATGCCATTATTTCTTAGGCAAGCACAATAAATGCTATGTGAATTGTGTTAAAAAGTATTGACAAGTCCAAAAGCTTTAACATTTCTAAGTAACACAGTACTATCCAAATCTGTAAAAACGATATAATGAAAAATGATTTAGTATAAAATATAAACAATTTAACACAAACGTAACATTAGTATTATTTGATGACATCTTTTTAATTTTATCTACAGAAACAGCTGTAGGGTGATTTGCTACAATTTGATTAATTACAGCAGAACAGCCTTTTGTTGCAGAATAGCGGGGGTTCCTATTTCACAGCCTTCAGACACGGTTTCAGTGAGGAACTGCTCCAGGGTAATTCCCCTACGGTGACAAATACGACACTACAGAGTCCGTTGGTTTCTGAATAAGACAAATTACTGCCTGTAGCGATGTGCTTTGAGTAAGTCCCGCAGATTTAGATTATCAGACATGATTGCCTTTTTTTGAGGAGCAAAATATTTGTTGTGGTCATTCTTAATTTACGTCGACTAACTTTTACAGTCCTTCAGTAGAAGTATATTGAGCGTTACACAAATTTTGTTTAACATTCTTAAGACCCTGTGACGAATATCTCACCTCGGATAAATTTCAGGTTACACAAAATGGAATAGGGCTATATGAACTTCAGTGTGATTTTTCCCACCGCACAAAGAAGTACCTCGTCTGTTATAGAATCTGAAATTCCTTCTTCTTGTTCTTGAAAGGTCACTGCTAGATTCTGTCACAAGCTAGCCAAGTCCGTCTGCATAATTTCACCCTATTTCTCTAAGATTCTTTTTAGTATTATACTTATATAGCATTAAGTGTCGGTGTGTCTGTTAGTATAGGGAGTATATTATGCCTAGGACTAGCGGTGGATAACAGTTCCATTCCAGAAAATTTCAGAGTAATTATTCTCTAAAATTTTTCTTGCACAATGTCGAGAAAGCTCTGTGTGCCATCCAGCCTCCTGTCCAGTGGAGGGTGTGTGTTATTTTCCTATAGGAACAGCGGCCGGAGCGTGAAGAAAATTAGTCAGCACCAGCTACAGAATACATGGAACTACATGCCGTAACGTGTAGCCATCTTTTAGGCGCGATGCTTGTTTAAACTCAAGGAAAAGTTTAGTTTGTATTTGTAAATTATGCCACTTTATTACATAAACTGCGAGGATGTTTTAGCAGTTTATGGTCAGTTACGTTTTTCCGTTTCTAGTTTACGCAGTTCTCATTAATTACTTGTAACCGTAGGTTGACGAACACCCAGTGTTCAATGCATCTGACAGTTTTCTAGTAAACACAGATGTACGCTTGTTATGTTGCGTAAATTTAACAGAGGTTAACAATGGATTTTTTACTTTAATTTTATACAAAAATCCGGAAACTTCTTTCTTTCTTCTTGTCTTAGTCTGACCACTACCTGCTCACTGTAGGCGTGGAGGATTTATTTATCCACTTGATAACATTCGACGTTGCACGCACACTAGTTAAGACTCCTCTGGATGAGTGATCAGCCCGTCGAAAAGACCTCTACCTGGCTACGCACAACACAAACAAGAGACAGACATCTACTCCCACGGCGGGATTCGAAGCCTCAGTTCCCAGCAAGCAACCAGCCGTAGACCCACGCCTTAGACCGCGAGGCCAGCGGGATCGGCCCTGAATCTTCGTAGTCGTTATTTTCTTTAAAATATTCTTTTCCTTTCTTAACGATTGTGATTATATCCTTGTTTCTCTACACATCGGAATCAGTACGGTACTAGTACTAATCTCTATTATGTGCTTCCTCTTTCGCACAAAAGCTTGTGGCCATTGTCAGCACGTGTTGGGCTGAATGTGGCTCCAAATTATCCTACAGTGTCCACTGTATACAGTCCATTGTGGATGTAATCACTTGGGCACAGCATGTGCGCGAGATCGTTTCTGTAATACACTGCAGTGTAATACATCGACTCTTGTCTAAACACTCTGCGTCTAGGCTTCGAAGTATATAAAATTGGAAATCTAGTTTCTTAGTGGTGTGTATCAACCATTTTACGCTTTTGTGCGTTATTATCTTTCTGTCCTTCTCTACGTCCATTCTTAAAGTAGGTACCAAAGTTACAGCAATTCCTGCACAGACCCTGAGGGTTCCAGAATTTCTGCACAATCGGCGCATGAAGGTGGTAAGGTCAGCTCTACGTACCGGCCACCTTTACTCCTGGGAAATATTCCTAGTACTCATTTCTGTTGGATGCTTAGTCGACCCCAAAGCCATATTGCGGACGGAATTCCAGTGGCCCCAACGGGAATCGAACCCGCGACCTTCCATGATGTAGCGTAGTTCCTCAACCAACTACGCAACCCCGTGTTCCCGGATAGCACTAAAACAGTGTATTATTTCGATAACATTTTCTTTGCAGTTTTACATGTGTCTCTGATGTTGTTTTTGAAAGTTAGGAATACATGTTTATTGTCGGATATTTAATTGCAATGAGCACAGCCTGAGATTATGTTACTTGATATTTAGTTAACTTGAAACAGAATGTAACAATGTTCAGCTGACAAAGAAATCCTCAAGCTACGAAATAAATGTTTCATTATTGTGGCCACAGGACCCCGCCACTAGAAATATCCTGTCCACAACTGAAGAATAAAAAACCAACTAGATGCCACTAATCATTTTATTGTATTGTACTTCTTATGGGCTCAACATGTTTCGGGCACTACTATGCCCATCATCAGGAGCTTGCGACTATGATGTTGATTACCACATTGGTCGTTTCGTTCTTAGATTGCTGTAGGTTGGAGGTTAGTTGCGGTTAGGCTGGGGTAGTTTCCGGGCTGCAAGCTAAAGCAGGCGCTTTAGCCTGCAGCCTTTCATGTATTGATGGGTGGTGTTCTTGAGAGCCACTACGTAGGTCGTGTTTACGGTGCGGATGGTGCACGGCACCATTCGCACCATAAACATGACCCACGTAGCGGCTCTCAAGACCACCACCTATCCAAAAACTCGGTGCAGAAAACCATATGCTGCAACTCAACATCTAATGCTCCTGATAATGAGCGTATGTACCCGAAACATGTCGAGCTAAGAATACATCAATAAAATTACCTAGTTGCATCAAGTTGGCATTTCACTTTATTTCATCTTGCAGTTACGTCATATATATTGTAATTTTTACCTTCTTTTTTAAGATATCGTTGTTGTGGCCGTTCTTATATTGCCGATCTTTTTTATGAAATTTATCGCCAAGGAAAAATATTTCATCCGTATTGTGGACCGTTGATTATGTCAGTCTAAAATCCCTTAAAAATTAATAGTTCCAAGTTAAAACGGCTAACAGTTGTTTGCATTCTTTTGTTGTTAATTTATTGGACTTAAATAGTATAATCGTGGTCCCGGTAGCTCAGTCGGTATAGCGACTGACTGCGGGCTGTACGGTCCGGGATCGAATCCCGGTAGGGACGAGATTTTCCGCCCGTCCAGACCGGCCCTGGGGTCCACCCAGCCTCCTGTACAATGGGTACCGGGTCTTTCCCAGGGATAAAGTGCGGCCGGGGCGTGCTGCTGACCACTCACCCCCTTCTAGTGCCGCAGTCATGGCAGAGTAGAGCTATAACTCTACGCACCCTCTGGGCCACACCGGGCCTGTAACGGGATCACTTTACCTTTACATAGTATACTCATTCGTCTGTCTTTGAAATTCCGTTTTGAACACAAAAGAAAATCAGATTAAAGTAGGAAGGCTTAATTATGTGACAACTTATTCTTGTGTGTTACGACATCATGTATGGTGGTCAGATCTGTGTGCATCGACGTTTCGATGCAGGTACCACCATGTTATACTGTGTAGGTTAGGAGTAGGAACATATTCCGCCGAAAAGTTGGCAACCACCTATCAGACCTCCACCTGGTGTCCCATTTAAGAGCACCACAAAATTCATTCTCACTGCCATGAACACTTCAGATCTTAACACCAACAATTGTGATAACTCTGCTTTGCACACAAACACACAGTGAATATGGGTGGCAATAATCTGGCAAGTCTGCGTCAGCGCTAAAACCTTTTGTTCATACATGCTGAATGGCCAGTTTGAATGGACCAATCAGCTTCGTGACGGCACGGAACAAAAGCAGATAACATTCAACCAAGTTGTGTCAATTACACGACTGTCATCCGAATATCGCGATATTGGTTTGTGTAGGGAAGGGATCATGACGTTTTTGTCACGGCATTCCTGTATTAATTGACACATCCGTGTTTAGTCTAACGTCACATTACTGTTGCTTCCAAACTAATCAGTTCAGGGTCGCTAACATCGCAAGAGTTCGGCTTTTTTACAGCGAGACACCCCCTATGTAATCTATAATAGAAACTTACAGAGCTGAAAGAGGAAGGTAAAGAAATGCGTTACTGTATAATTCATATTTCATAATATTAGTAAGTGGGGGCCGGGTTGCTCAGTCGGTACAGCGACTGATTACGGGCTGGACGGTCCAGGGATCGAATCCCGGTGGAAGCAAAAATTTCCGCACCCGTTTAGACCGCCCTTGGAGCCCACCCAGCCCCCTGTACAATGGGTACTGGGTCTCCTTCTCGGGGGTAAAGCGGTCGGGGCGTGCTGTTGACCACCTACCCCCATCTAGCCCCGAGATGGAAAAACGGGTAGAGCTGTACCTCTGCTCCCCTTCAGTGTCTTAGTGACCTGTTACAAGGTGAACTTTATCTTGACCTTTTAATTTATGAATATTGTAGTCAGTGCAGTGACTAAACTATGGGCTGGATGAACCAGGGATCGAATCCCGGTATGAGCAACAGGTAAAATGTAAGTGTCTTCAGTAAAAGTCGACACCGGATCTGTGGGCCACCCAGCCTTTTATTCAATGTGCACAGGAGGTTTCTTCACCGGAGATTAAGCGGCCGAAGCGTGATTGTGATCAAGTACCGAAGTTAAGAATGACCGGAACAGTATCCCCACTCACCCTATACGCTTTCATGGCATGTATAGAGACAACTTTGCTTTCTTATCAAGGAGTTTGAGATGGTTGGGGTGTATACAGTATTTGTTAAGTTGGCAACAGTGCTGCTTCGAAAATGGGAAGTATTGTTTTTAAATCCTAGTCTGTAAAATGATTATTCTGATTCAGGGATTTTCCGTAGTTTTTTCCAGACACTCCAGGCAAGTTTGGAAACAACGTTAACCCAAATGAAACATTTACCGCTTTCTGCCACATGGTTTCCAGTTCATTCTTCATGAACCGTCCTAAAATCCGACGCTGTATAATCTGAAATACTGGAAAAGTCCTAATGTAGCAAGCTTGAGAAAAATAGAAGTGTTTACCATTTTCTTGTCTCAAGTCCTCAAGGGAAAAGACCAAATGGAGCTTTCAGACATAGACCGGAGTACAGTGTATGATATTTATATGCGTGTTACGTTCTTTGAAGGTATGGACTGTAGTGATGTGCTTCAGGGTTTGAATAAGTAACAAGATGTACTGAACACAGCAAGCAGTATTCGGTTTGCATAACATGTTGTCCATCTGAGTGCTTAGACCTTCTCAACCATGACCGTCTCCTACATGATGTTTGTTGATAGTACTTCAAATGTGTTCTAGTGTGGTGTCTGAATATAAAACCGGATGTTCAGACACTATCTTGGAGAGAGTTCTGCAGTATGCAGACTAATGTATTCAGTTTCGTAGAGGAGTATATTAGGATATATTTTGTGAAACCTTTTTAAACCACATTACGCTGTGACATTAGAAACTGCTCTTCGCCTAGGAATGTTTTGATGTATTACGTTAGATTCTGACAATTACGTCAATTATTTGACAAGACAGAATTAAGTGTCTGGCCCTTGTAATTCAGATGCGGAGTTTTTATTGTGAGAGGAATTACATTTTTGTATAGTATTGCTTAACATTGTTGTAAAGTGATCGCGTTACAGCCCCGGTGTGGCCCAGAGGGTTGGTAGAGGCATAGCTCTACTCTTCCATAACCGCGGAACTAGAAGATAGTGAGTGGTCAGCAGCACGCCCTGGCCGCACTTTACCCCCGGGAAAGACTCGGTACCCATTTTACAGGAGGCTGGGTGGGCCCCAGGGCCGGTCTGGACGGACGGAAAATCTCGTCCCCACCGGGACTCGATCCTGGACCTTCCATCCCGTAGCTCAGTCGCTATACCGACTGAGCTACCCGGCCCACGCTTAACATTATTACTTACTTACTCCATGGTGCAGAGTCCTTCTTGAGAAGCTAACTGGTTTGCAGCTAGTCAAGAAATTCCCCGCATTTCATGGAACCCGGAGGTTCATTACCGTACTCACAAGCGTCCGCCACCTATCCCTATCCTGGGCAATTTCATTTCCCTGTATATTTTGCGCGATGCTTCCCCTAGAAACACTCCGTCCCGGAGAACCGAGTGGGGGAGTAGTTTACCTCCGGATTGTTTTATCTCCAGAGGAAGCATCATGCCTGCAAGTATTTCTTAACATGAATGTTTTACAGGGATGGGTTGTTAGCACCTCGCCCAACCCCCAAGCTGGAGGACCACCCCTTGTCGGCTGTCCACGACTGCTTATTCAATTTATTCGCAGCTACCCTCCATAAAGGAGGCCGTTCCTCTGTCTGCAACCTGAGGACGCGCCATGCCGTGGTGACAGGGACCCACTACACGGACGCTTAACATTATTAGTCACAATAAATAACCAAGTTAGTGTTACTTCGAAGAAACATTATGCGACAATTATATTTGAGATTTCTCATAAATATTTGAACTTATGTTCCAATTACGCAATCAAAATTCTTACATTTATGAAGTTAATCGTACAACACACGCCTGAAAATTTTTTCCCCTCTGTATATGTCTTCAGGTCTTAAGGGAAGTGAAGTTTGTGGTGTGCAATTTTTTATCACATCATGCTCTTTGGGAAAAGAATAACAACATTTTGGAGAAACCTCCTGCCGCTATATTTTCCCATAAACATTAATTTATTTTGTCTCATGCTTTATACATGTTCGGACCATCTCATCTTCCTTTATTTGATCAACTGAATAATATTAGTTGAGGAATAAGCACCATGAAGCTTTCCAGAATGTAGACGTAATATAACGCGCCGTGTTGTATCCCAAAAGTCACAATGCATTTTGTGTCTGGATATATTTAAATGTTCTCCATATAGAGACGTATTTCACATTGCTAAATCTGTATTTCCTGCATCTCTTTTAAACGTATGGAAGTTATTGTCATGGCTTACGCAGAACTTGCGCTGAATTCATAAGTTTTAGAGTTACTTTCAACATTTTCCCATAAAGCGTTTCAATTGTGCACTTCATCTTTTACGAAATAAATAATATCAGGAGAGTTTTTAAATTCGTACCATGAAATGTATGTAACGAATTTGGATCGATGTGTTATATATTTTTGTTTCGTGTGCCGTTTATTTTATGTGCAACTATACAGAAAATTAAAAAATTACATTTCTTGTTAGTGTGATTGCTAATTTATTTGTACGGACATGAAAAATAAGAAATTCATATAATAAATTTCAAAGTAGATCCTGTTGCATATTCGTTATGTTTAGGGGATAGTTGATTTGAAGATATTATACATGTTTATTGAAGCTGGAATAAACCGTGATAATGAATAAAACATTAAATATTTTATTTATAACGTAACTTTATGGCTGTGAACACTTATTTACAGTTTGTATTACACTTCAAATTTTCCCAATATAAACTGTCAAATTGGTAGTTTCCTATAACCGATCTCCGCTTTAGCAGGGTATTTATTTTATTTTCTATCTTCAAAAATGATTACAGATTTCATATTAGAAAACTATCAAGTAATTTTACTCGTGTTTTTCAATTTTCCAGATTTCGTGATTTATATTGCACATTTCTGGTAACTGGCCCAAATTGACGGCTTACATTTTAATTTCTACAATCACATTTCAAACTCTGGTTGAACTGCACAGTATTACCTCATATTTTACTTATACAGATTGTTACAATCTAATATACCGTACTACTGTAACTCCAAATACCACGCTTTTTCAAAATTTTTAAGATAATATACACATTAATTGCAGACCTCGTTTTCAAAAGTTCTACTATGTATATTTAACTTAGTAATTAACCAAATTGATGCACAAAATTTTGTGCATCAAGTTGGTTAATTACTAAGATAAATATACTGAAATGCACAGTCAGCAAAACATAAAAATTTCTATTATGTATGTTACCTTTTGGACCTAAATAAATCACGAAATTATAAAATTCGAGGGTAGTTCCTACTAAGGACTTTTGAAATCCTAATTTAGAACAGTTAATAATAAGTCCTAAATTAGGATTTTCAAGGCTGTTCATTCCTTCGTTGTTTATCACTGTCTTTTACTTAATATCCTTTTCGACATTTTAACTTCTTTTTCGCTTTCATTTTGTGTGTTCTTTGAGAGAGAAAACAAATATTTCCAGTCGCCTATACACGTCACTTTCGATAGGTTTGATAGGAGCGTACTGTGTTAAAGTGTGAAGTTCTGTACACACACACACACACACACACACACACACACAGAGTTATATGAGCCCCTTATTAGCGGGCAACAATGAACACATTCCCTAAAATTATAATTGTCTGTCGGAGGCAACTAGTATCAAGAGCAGTGCAGAGTTTCTTCACGGCAAGCGACTTGTCTCCGCTCATATGTCTACAGAGTGACAACACATAATAATTAATATAATAACTTTCAGTTTTGTAGTCGCTATTTGTGACGTAAAGGTTGTGGAATCAGTAGAATGTAGTGAGAGAGCAGAGCTGGAAGCGTTAGGAATTTCTGTGCGCGTTAGGTATAAGTATATAAGTATATAATTGAAAGGATTAATAAATCTTGATAGACGGAAGGTCAACGAATGTTTCTTGTCGTTGTTCTGTCGTTATGTACTCTAATGTTCTGCGCGCTGGTAGTAGTTTCGAATAAGATTATAAGATGTAAGCAACGGAAGGTGATGTTGAGGTTGAAAGGTCAGTATTGCAGTTGCCTCGTTGCCAAAATCTCCCCCTCCCCCCAAGTTCAACATCACTGTAGAAATGTAGATGCCTTTCCAGATTTTCTGACTGTAATGAGGTTCGGTATTTGAGGCGAGGTTTGTATTTCGTCATTTTTGTTTTAAGATTTTAAGGAGATTTTTACCCTTAAATAAATGGACAAGTAAATATAGAAACTGGATGAAAGGCCGCTGTACAGGGTGTCAGGACAGATGTAGAATATGTGTGAAGGAAATACAAAGAAAGCAGTCAGGATTTCTTTGGCCTAGCGGTTGAAAACAGCTGTAATATAACTACCACAGAATTGGCTACTCTCGTTTGTAAGCTGACGTAATGGAGTAAAAATAAACAGTTTTTGTTTTAGTTTTAACGCATGTATTTGTTACTAAATACACAAGACGACTGGCCATAAAACATATTTTTTCTTTAAGTATCTTAATATAAGTAAATTAGGGATTTATGTTCAATATATCGTTACTGGCCAGTATATTTATATTTTTAATGTTAATATCCATATCTTTATTTTAATTGTTCTTTACTTCCTTCTTTCGTTCTTTCATTAATCATTTCTTTATGTCTTTGTTTCCTTCTCTCCCGAAAATTCATTTAAGATATTCCTCAAGTAATTTAACAATGAAATCCTTACCGTTGATTATCCATGTCAGATATATATATATCTCTTAATTGCCATCAAAATATTACTGAGCATTCTGTCAGGGCTTCCAATGACGGATTTTTAAATTTCAGACGTGTTGGTATAAATGACCTCTATATATGTCGTAATTTTTCTGGTAAATATATAACTAATTTCACGGTTTGGTATATTTTCTCACAGCCATGCATAATTCCTTCACATCTGGGCAAATAATCGTCAATCCCACATATTTTATACATAAAAGAATATTTAGCAAATTTATGCAAAATTTAAATTAGAAATTTTAGAGCAAGCTGTTTCTGGGTCAAGTGAATGCTTTTCTTAACGGTTTTCTCGTTTACGTTACGCACTTATAAGAAAGAATTTTGCATTTTGTTTTCACTTCAAATTCTCAGTATAACAGACCTTTTGCAATGAACATAAGTTTCTTTTGAATCCACATGTAATATTAATGTACTTTAGCTTAACATGATCCAACAGATGAATGCACGGGCGAAGTCCGTTGGTACACACCTTCGGAACAATCAGCTGGCTTCAACCGATCTGAAAGTGACTGTACTTCAGAAACACCAGTAGCAAATCTGCGGTCAGAGGCTTCTAACAGATGGCCCAAAACATGTTTATGCTACATAAATAAGTTTTGTAGGAATGTTGTTATTGTCTGTGTCCAGGTGGGGCAGCAGTAATTGTCAGGCATGCAGCAGAGCGCTTGTGTGTTCCTCTGCAGTAGCACTGAAAGTAAATGCAAAAAATAGGAAAAAACGTAGGAATTCTACTTTTCCTTAAGTTGGTCCATCTATGTACAGAGGGTAACAGGAGCTGTAAGTTTACATGACTTCTTTCGCCTTCACTGCTTCGGAACAAAATTTTAGAATTCTCATTTGCACATTCGGTTCATACGCCTGAAAAATCATGAATGTTACGAAGAATGAACTTTCGCTTTCGACGCCGACGCAAAAAAAAAACTTAATGCATAAATCCCATTATCTGTCAGGCCCTTGGGAATAACGCATGTAAACTTGACTAATATTCAAAATACATTTTTCTGGTTTTGGTACCTACAAACCAATGTGACCTTGACCTGCCGCTTTCTAGAGCAGTTTTTTTTTTTAAATTGGGAATCGTGACTTTCACCTGCACTGCGAAGCTTTTAAAAGAGCCCCCAAAACGTAGAACGACATGCGGGTATTCTGAATTAGTCTTTTTAAATTACAAGTACATATGTAAATCCTACGACATGTACTTCGAGTCAATTTGCGTATTTTATCATCACATATCACTGTCTACTACATGTGTCAAGTCATCTTACTCGTCATCAGGGAGAACCAAGTAGAGGAGGAGACATTTACCAAAACGCTAGTGTATGTCCTCACTCTAATGTATAGCTAATGCATGTACAAGACGTCAGCAAGTTTGACATTTTGACGTACACAAATAAATATTAAGATTAAATTACAAACTTACAATTCAGTAAAGAAGATATTCGAAAATGTTATTAAATACCATAAGGAATTATTTTAAAATTTTTTAATTGTTCTTTTTTATTTACAGTTACAGTTGTTTGGCCTCCAGAATTATTATCTACATTACGTTCATCTCACAGTAAAACATGGGAGATGTATTCTAAAAATTTTCGAAGTCCTCGTTGCTAAAGAACTGCCTAGCCGTAACGTATGTCCTACATGGAGGTAGCTAAGACTTTGTAAATAAGGTCCAGGTTACCCTTTTGGCGCCGGAATTATTTTTGTTTAATTTTAGCACACTCTGTATATAAAATGTGAATAATACAGGAACCAAATACATTATAATTATGAAACAAACTGCATTTTGAAGAGAAAAAAACGGAGAGTATATACCGTGTTTAAAATATTCAGTGCCTCTATCTGTTGAATAAATATACAAAATGCAGCTTTAGAGTTTAGCGGTGCGGTACGACCACTATAGTTGATATTAGGTGTCAAAAGGTTAACATTGAACTATAACACTAGAAACAAGAAGATGAGTGCCCGTAAAGAGAGTAGAACCACGAGAACTACGTCGTACCCACACTGGTTACTGAATGCTTGAGCAGACACGAGAGAAGGCAATGATGCGGTGTGTATGGCGCTTGTAGGTTTATCCGTGGCTGACAGGTGTTGTTGTTACAGTAACTAAGCTTCGAGCTGATCCTGTGAGCCCGCTGTCTCTGGTGTCGAAGAGACGTAGGCCTTGAGGAAGAGACGCTCTCTCCTATCATATCAGCTCTACGAAAAGCAAACAAGATTCGTATATCGTTCAGTCAACACTTATGCTGCTAGATTGAATTCGAGATCTTTACTTAACTCCTAAACACTCTGCCCCCATTAACACGTCCCAGTTAAAAGTCGTCAAATATTTTTTTTTACCCCGTTGAATGGGAATCTTCCACAATAGTTATCACCTAAAATTTCCAGTACCGTCACGAACAGGTGACTTTAAATATAGGACCGTGAGCAGACCCATAGTGTGAATCGGCTTAAAGCAATGTGAAAGTAGGTTACTGACCGCCGCTGTTGGACATTTCGAAACAGCTTTGGTTTGTTTTATATGTTCCTGGCATTAATCAGATGTATAATTTTTTTAAAGTACCAAGTGCACTTTGATGTATGAATGTAATGTTATTACATAGCAATCGCCGACATGTTTCGACGATTCATGCGGCCATCTTCAGGATGATTAGAACAAGAATACAAATACAATTTTAATGTGTCGAAATCAATCCACAGTTTAAAACATACAATTTTCGACTAAAATTCACAGCTTAAAGATACAATATTTATTAGTATAAAACATAAGAAAGTAAAAGTTATTGTATGGAATACAGTCCTGAGAGTGATGTCTGTACTTATCGATATTATACTACTTAAGGTGAGAATTTTAACAAAAAAATATAGGATTTTTATTTGTGGAGTGATTTAGGCAGGTTGCAATTTTATTTGTGTCCTTGTTCTCACCACCCTGAAAATAGCTACATTAGTGGCCGAAACACGTCGTTGTTTGCTATAGAATAAAATTACATTTATACATCCACGTGCATTTGTTGGTCCTTTTAAAAAAATTAGGCATTGGTTTGTTGACAGTTCTCAAGCTTCGCCACCGTTCCTATTGATAAAATCTGTATTAATATAAGAGTGACTACGGAGCATTTTTTTGGGAATGACAGTGACGCTATAATGCCGAGGTACTTAACTCGGAGATAGCCTGTCACACTGACACTTTCTGGACTACGTATTTCACATAGACTGGCCCGGGACACAACTTGGCTGTCCGCGGTAAGTGACTCACGACTTACTGTCTGAACAATGACACGACCATCTTTAAAGATTAACCTTTTAAAGCCTACTGTTTATGTGATAAACCCAAGTTTTAACATTCCAGAATTTTACATTCTGCCACACTGTGCTTATGTGTTTTATATTTATCTCAGAACAAATATTGAATTTTGCCCCATAAAACATAAACCGATTGGTTTTTGTAACCGAGATAAAAAAGGTTTTCTGCACGGTACAAACTGGGTCTTTAAATGAAGCGGTCTGCGCTTTGTCTTTAAAGGGTTTAAAGACGAAATTACAGGAAGAAAAGCAGGAGGTTTTAATGAGAGGCACTACGTTTGTTATTATGGTGAGGAAACAGAAACATAGTTTCATACGTTGCGCCCGTTGGTCCTTCTGGTGAAATTAGGCCGGAGGCAAGGTAGACCGTTGGAAAAGTGAAGATGGTCAGATGGTTGGAATTGGACTGAGTGGACTGAGTATGTAATAGGGGGAAAGACGTTGAGCATTTGGGCTGAATTTGGAATTTTGGATTTGGAGGGCTGCATTATGAGGAACTCGGATGAAGTTTAGAGGGTTGCTTTTGGTCACAAAATGTGAAGTTAATGTTGAGAAGGTTTTATGAGGCACATGTAGTGCAGAGTGTCCAAAACCTGATAGAATTGGTCGGTAGCGCGACTATTCGAATTAATTCTGACTTCAAGCTGGAAGTTCGAAGTAAGTATATATATATATATATATATATAATACATACAGATCCGGACTGTAACTCACAAAGAACGTAGCGTGTTTCTATTAGAAAGACTAATCAGTCATTGTTGTGCATAAAAATAAAGAATTAATTGTAAGGATCATTATGAGCACATTTCTAAACAGTGTGGACAAATTGCAGAGTTACTGTAAATCTGGCAGTAAATATAAAAAAAAATCAATGTTAATAAAATTCCAACCAGATTCAACTTCCGTCCCGATCAGGCCACGTTGGAGGGAAGTAGCTGTACCAGTATTATGACCCGTACCGGAGGTTGCGGTTACAGTTTTTAATACTCCTGATGATGGGTGCTGTGACACCCGAAACATGTAGAGTGACTCTGCAGTAAATAAATTTGTGCATACTGTTGAGTCTGGTTAGAATTTTATTAACATTGAATTAAGATGCACGGAACCATGAGTTAAAAAAAATAAAAAATTAAAAAAAAAAATTAAAAATTCACTTGGATTTAAATGTTGAGCTATATCTCACAATCTGTGTTTCTTGTCTTTTATATTCTCCCCCCCCCCTCCCTCCAACTGAAGTTGAGAGCAGGAGGTATGACATTTGTGCATTGTTCCACATCCGACCCGCTACTATGCTGGTATTTTCTTTGAACTCTCTTTCTGAGAAATACCCTGGACCTCAATATTGACGTACTTCCTATTAATAACATTGTGGTATAAGTGTATTCGTTAGAGTGAGAATTGTGTTGACATCTTTGATGACTTGCGCTTGTGAAAACTATGTACTTACAAATAATGTTGCAAACATTTCACTAAAGTTTCACAATTTACGTCCTTTTAATTCTTCAGATATGTAACCAAAAACATTGATCATGGACCCCGATTTACTGAGGTGCCAACGTTCTCAGAAAAGAATTATTTGTCTTCGCAGCTCACAACCGAACTTAAATTTTGCTACTGCTTGTAAGACATCCTGTGTGTGTTACGGTGTACGAAATGTAGAACCCCATGAATTTCATTTTAACTCCAAACCAATTTTTTTTCCCCCACATTCGTACCGTGCATCTTGATATTATCAAAGTTTTATTTATTCACCAATTGATGCACTAGTGATTTGTCTTAAAAATAATATTAAAATTTATATTAAATTTTACATTAAAACATTAAACTTTAGCAAGCACAAACTAATGCGCTCCCTGATAATGGTGTAACTGTAACACCCAAATTTTCGGAGCTTTTTTAATATAAAATTTAATATAAATCTTAATATAGTTTTTAAAGACAACTCACTAGTGCATAAGTTGGTGAATAAAAAAACTTTGATAATCTAAACTAATTGGCTTCATGACTAGTAACAAAATTTAAATTATCTTTGTACCTGACTGTCATGTTACACCAGCCTCTGAATGTCGTCTGCATTCCATGTCTGTCTCAGTATAACTCATTCCCATGATACTAATCCCGACGCTGTATTCTTTTATGGCTTATTCCTCCAGAAGGTTTTGTAATAAGCCTCGCATTTGGTCGCCTCTTTAGGACAAAGATAGAAGTTAAGTTTTAGATGGAAACACACGTTGCACAGGATTTAATTTGCGCTCAAATGATGAGGGGTGCCGCAGTTTATGTTGCTTTATGGACAGGCCACAAGTTATATATATAGCTTTAGGATGCATCAAGTTCATCTCATTAACATTTAAAAGTCAGTTTTTCACTGCACATAAAACATAACAGTTCAACAAAATTTAAACAGTTGATACTGTAGGGGAAAGAATTGCTGCTTTCTGTGAGAATCATGGGATTAAAAAAAAAATTTTGTATGAGAAATGAAAAATTTCTTTATATTGAAGAAAGTGGTTGTAAAAGCTTTTCTTTAAAAGGTTGAAGCTATTATACAACATATAAGCTACGACAGTCGGTTATTGACGAATATTGTTAATAATCACTATGGCCTATGAATTTGATGTTGAAATAGCCATACCATGTATCAAGGTTAATGTTCTATCATTCGTCTGACTGGATTCACGAAAAATAAGCACACCACCACTCAGGATAAATGATTAAATATTATTTGGCAAACAGTCGGTTTAATTCTGGGCGGACTTCCAAACTCTGGGAAAATATTCTCTGCCTATGTCATCGGGGAAATTGGAAATTCCATAAACGTGTAGCTTACTTTGCGAAACTGAATTTTTTGTAGACTGAGTGTGTTCGAGAAGAGACTGCACAGAAAGATACTTGGGACAAGGGATGGAAACAACAAGAGACTGGGGAAAATAGCACAATGAGAAAATCTGTAATTTGTGTACCTCGCCGAATGCTCTTCGGGTGATCAAATGAGGGCTGAAGAATTGAGCGGTGACTGGCATTTATTGAGAGAAACAACGTAAAGGGTTTTTGTGACGAAACCTGAAGGAAGAGACCGTTTGGGAGGCCTATGCTTAAATGGGAGTGTATTATTAAAATGGATGTAAAGTTGTAGCGTGAGATGACGTAGAATGGTTTCAGATGGCTCAGGATGGCGACAAATGGCCGACTGCTGTGAACACGTTAAGGACCTTTGTCTTCAGTTTATTGCACCAACCAAACGCACAGTATTAAATATATACATGAATATTAGATAGATAGATCCGACATGTTTCGGAACGTGTACCATTTTTCAGGGAGCACAATGTGGCAGTTTTAAAACCAATTCTCAACGACAATCTATAATTTAGAAGGTTCCGCCGTCTTGCAGGCTCAGATGTCGGTGTTAATTGTGTTTAAGGATACAACTTGGTTGGTGCAATGCATTGAGTACAGTCATGGAATGGAAAACTTTAAAGTAACTTCAAAAACGAAAAAGAGCATTTCGGCACTTTAACCACGTAAATTCATGAACAGCCGAGAAACTCATAAGTTCTGAAAAGGAATCCGCACCTTGGAAGAACTAAATTAAGTAATTAAGGTGCTGCGCTACAAATCGGAAGGTCGCTGGTTCGATCCCAGCTGGTGTCAGTGGATTTTTCATTGACATAAAATCCCTCCGATCACACCATGGCCCAGGGGTCGACCCAAACTCTAACGGAAATGAGTACCAGGAGTATTTCCTGGGGGTAAAGGCGGCCGGTGCGTAAGGCTGACAACCTACCACCATCCTGTGCCTCTGTCACGAAATCTGGGAGACTTAAATTACCGGAACTCTCTGGGCCTGTTCAGGCCTGTAATGGGACTGCTTTACCTTTACCTATAATACTTAAGTGTTAATCCTAAAACTTAAAATCGGAGTGAACTTTATAGGCGTAAGTGGCAGATAATATTAAAACGGATCTTAAGTATGGTGTGAGAGGATTCGACATATTTGCTCTGGGGTTCGAACTTTCTGCCTTATTCTACATTTCATTATACTTTGCCAAAGCTTATTAAGTGATCCTTATGAGCTGAGGTACTTCATTATCAGTTTCTGTGACACGATTTCAAGATTTGGCTACATCCTTCCATGAGTTCCACTGTCCTACCGTCGCAGTACTTCACACACGAGTTAACTTAATAACTAAGGGGTTGCGAATAACATGCGAATTACATGTGTTTGTTTCCTTGACGGTGAAATTGCCTGAAAGATAATGTTGCAGAATTTGTTTCGTGTTCCTGCCCGCATGCCTGTCTACATCGTGTCTTGGTTTACGTTACAGTATTGCAACCCTGCAAACTAGCGTAATTCAAGTTTACCTCAAACAATGGTAAGTTTACGACATGATGTTACACGTTATTCAAGTTTTCTGGGATGTGAGACCGTGTAGAATTATAACTGTTCAATCTGCAAGTTGTAACATCCCACGATACTTTAATATTTGGCGTCATTGTCCTGACAGCCTCAAACGTCGCATAATTCGTAGTATCATGATCAAACTTTTTCACAAATAAATAGAGAATCATACCTTCATTTATCCTTAACAAATTATTACCTCGATAGACGTTATGTAACAAAAGGTGGCAGCAAATTACGGTTTTATTCTACAGGATATTATTTCGTCATAAATGGCTTCATTATGGAGCTGTCTATGAAGAACAGTTGTAAATAACTGGGGCTTTTACATAATATCGTAGCGTATTCTGAGTACCTTGTTTCAAAATTTTGTACATTTGCCATAAAGTATTCGTATTTTAAAAAGTGCAGTTATGTGTACCGAACAAAATTAATAGAAACAGAACATTCTTGGATGTTCTGTGGATGGAAACTATGTAAAAAGTTGTTCAGATTCTTTACTGTACCAGAGGAAATACTTTTGGTGTAGAGTGTACTGCATGCCACACAGAGAGAGACTGGGAATTTGTTAAAGTGCTCAACTTAGACAGTCTTCTAATTGCTTCCCCCTTCCTGCTCCAGGCAAGTTCACAACCCCAACTCTAGTGCTACATAAGAGTAGTTCTACAATATAAACTGTCCCATGCAAAGGGTTTGCAAGATCTTAACTCTTTAAAATATCGTTGATAGTGTACGTACTACCTGCTTCTATATTAAACAACTTTGTATTATGACCACACAAATTATGTCCATGGTTCTTATTATTCTCATATTAAAATCAATTATTTCCCTAAGACTCTTTACCCAGTGGTCATTTAAGTACTCTGGGATAATCCGCTGTGTCAATAGAAGAATATTTAGACAGCGTATTTTATGTGAGGTAGGCACTAAATTTTCCTGACTTATTAAAATGAAAATTCAGCTGAAGTATGAAGCGTGCACAACTTTTCCTCTGCTGTCTATTTAGAACGGTCCATTCCCCACCAGTACCTTGCCTTCTACCACTGCCAACTTTTCTGTCTTTCTGTCACTTTGCTTTAAGACAAAGGCGAATGATCACTGTCTGTGGACGTTCGGAGTAGTAATATTTTGGTTTACTTTTTGATTCCTGTCTCAGGCAGTAAATGGTTAAATAAATATATATATAATTATTTATATATCTTACAGCCAGATCCGCGAGATTAACATTTTGTCACATTTATCTAAGACCAATTACATCCTTTTTTTTTCTTTCCTCACCTCCATGTTTATTTTTTCAGTATTTTTCCTTTATTTTTATTTTCTTCCATTTCTCTTTCAGTCGTCCAACCTTATTTGCTTACTTGATATTTTGTTACGTTTCTCGTCTTCTTCATGTTTATTTTATCTTTCTGTAGAATTTTTTATTTCGTTCTTTGTTTTATATGTTTTTATTTCCCTTTTCTATATCCACTTTAAATTGTCATCCTGAAATCTACGCCCAGCGCTCCCAACTGATATCTACTTTTAAGTTTTTCAGTCTTAATTTTTGTGTGTGTTTATCTGCAACGTGTGTGCCTCATATACTGTCCCTTTCATTCATTATGTCTCTAATAATATTTGAAGAACAATATAAATTATGAACCTTCTCATTATGTAGCTTTATTCATCTTCCTGTTCCTCTTTCTCTTGTCCTGTGTGACTAACTAACCTGTGATAAAACGAGACTTACTGGCATACAAAACAAGTGGATAAGTTTTTTTCTTCGTGCTACGAAATTTACACAGGTAAAAAATTAGGAAACTAAGGAGAAAGGAAGTAATGTTAACAAAAATAAAATTATTAATATATTATTAATTCCCTTTCTATTTTCTTCTTTCTTTGCTTTGCGAATGGAGGAGACCACCTCAAGATATTGACGGTAGCTGCGAATATATTGAATAAGCTGTTGCGTACAGCCGACAAGGGGTGGTAAGCTTGTGTAGATTGTGAGCGAGGGCCTAACAACCCATGACAGTATAACTTTTACATTTTGCAAATTTTTCAAAACGGCGTGTCACTCGAACTGATACCTTGGGCCTGACCCAGGACAGGGACCGGTGGCGGGTTGTCATAAAATGGGAAATTTCATGCCTAAGTGTGCAACTGTTTATTTCTCAAGGATGACTGTGCTTCGTGGAATTAATTAGCCATTCCTTTATTATTTTTTGATTATTAATTTGTGTTATCTGCCCCAGAATAATCAAATATTAATTTTATTCCTAGTCACTTTTATAAAAATTGACCTTTTCCAAATAAGCTAGCACGAAATTTCACTAAATATAAATCTCCCGCATTGTTTCTTCTTAAAGTAACTTGTAAATCTCAGATTACTGCATAAGTATACAAAAAAAGGATGCTTTCGGCTTAGAAAGATCTAACCCTACAAAGGCTGGAATTTCCTGACAAACAGTGAAACAGATCTAGCATTAAGTTAGTTTAACAGAATCAGAGAAGTTGCAGTAACATTGGTTTAAAAGTTAGAAATACACTTGGACTTTGTTATAAAGTTACTCATGACTGAGAGGTTTGTGTTTTAAAGGCGCGCTGAACAAAGCGAAAGTTGCAAGTCATAATGTAATAAAATGTTTTATCGGATTTCAGAATGCGTCGCCTTTCCGACGCTTTTTTCGCGCGATAAGAGAGAGACTGCTGGCCACGCCGTGCACTGCCACCTGATCAGTTCCAAGCACGAAATTTCTACACTCTGATTGCAATATTTTTGCCTTATTTCACATACTTGCATTCCTTGCTGCGCGCATCCCTGCGAGCCATGATAACCAGCCAAGCAGAAAAGTAAGACTTGTATTAGACATTATTTTGCGGACACACGCGACATCGACCCTTAAAAATCTCGGCTACTATTGGCATTAGAGTGAACAGTGACATATTCGCATTATGTTGTTTATCGAATTGTTTTCTTGACAGTTCCTGCCCTGTTGACACTGCTTATTGTGATGGACAGAATAACTGTACAAATAAGAAAACTACACTAATATTACGGACAGTAAGTTTGGAAACCGGTAATTTTTTTAAGATTTTATTTTAATTATTTATCTCTTTTGAAGCTTACGCCTTCAGAAAATTCAGTTAAATCTTCGCGGGTTGCCAGTCACGTCAGAATGTTGAAATCCACCACCGTTTTACGTACAGACTCTGCCTCAACCGTCATTTCTTTTCTTTGACCCAGACTAGAATGATGCGTTTAATCTTCGAGGTTCTAACTCAGAAATGCATGTCCACTCATAAAAATCCATACTCAGGACTACACGAGTAAGTTTACTACTAAAGCTGAAGAGTTATGTTCACTCGTAAAGCTGAATTCCATGTTTACTTCTAAGATCAAATGAGCCTCGAGCGCTATATCTACCCCCAAAGCTCAAATGATTTAAGCTGGGCTGATCAGGTAAATTACACCGTTCAAAAAGCCTGGAGGGCACTAAATTTCATAATGCATATTGTGAAAAGGGGAAATAAAAATACGAAAATTCTATCCTATACGTCACTATTAAGTCCCATTCTCGAATATGGGGCGGCGTGCTGGGATCCATACAGGGAATGTCAGGTAAGTGCTTTAGACCGTGTACAAAATAAATCTGCAAAATTTGCGCAACATTCGGGAGGCTCAGAATGGGAATCTTTGGCGCAGCGCAGGAAGATAGTGTGCATAAGTGCGCCCTTCAAAGCGTATGCCGGCGAGAGGGCGTGGAAAGCGATAGGGGATAGGTTATAGGCGCCAAGCTACTTGAGTAGGGTCGATCATTATTGGAAAATCAGAACCAGAAAACAAAGAACAGACCTTGCGGAATACTCTGTGTGAATAGGTCCATTACTGAATGGAACAAGTTACCTGAAGGGGCGATAGGGATTTCCCACGGTAAAACGCATATTTTCAAAACGAGGGTTACGAAAGTGAAAACCAGTGAGGGGAAGTGAAGGCGATAAAAAGTAAAAAGTGAAGGAAAGTGAAGTGAAGGGAAATGAGTTTTAGATATGAATAGCAGAGTAAAGTGAATTGAAGGGTTGATAGGATAAGTAAAATAAAGAATGAAGTGAAATGGTGGGAGGTTCTTTAGGGCAATGAAGGCGTTCGTTATTTTGGAAATAAGTTTGGAGATGAGAACTGTACTGTGTCTAGTTTAGTGTTGTGAGGTGAAATAGAACGATAGGAAATGTAAATGGGTTAAGCCAAATGTGAGGTTAGTGAAGTGTAAATGAGAGGAAGTGAAGTGTCGATAAGTGTAGTGAAGTGCGGATGAGTGAAGTGTGGTGAAGTGTAGCGAAGTTTTGAATTGTAGTGATGGTCTTAGTAATAAGGTGTCCAACATTATTAGAAGACGTATAGACAATTATGAAGTTGCTGATTATATATTCTTTAGGTTCTATTTTTTATAAATGTATATATTGTTGTATTCCTGTTTAATGCTGAAATTTATGTATTTTTATTGTTATGTCTATGTATTCTTATTGTATCGTGCCAGCTGGCACTCTTCAGCTACCCTGACTGAGGTTTTTCCGTGCTTTTCCCTCAGTTGTAAGGCAAATGCCAGGGTAAACCCCGCAAAGATGGGGCACGGCCCGCACTGTTCCAAATTTTTGTCTTGTTCCGTGTATTATTTGTTTTGTGTCGTTCTGTGTATTGTTTGTGTGTAAATGTGTACTGTACTACTGCCACTGGGTGGCTACCCAACTGCATTTAACAAATATATCATCATCCCTCAAGCTCAAGCGCTGTATTTATTTCTAAATTTCTTGTGATAAGTTTACTCCCAAAGCGGCCACTGGGATCGGCCAATTGTTATTAGGTTTGCAATAATATTTTAAAAAATATTAACCTTCGATATGTTTCGAAACTTACTGATCCACTATCGGGGAGTATATTAATTGTTATTCTGTAACACAGAATAACAATCCTGATGATGTACCACTCATGTCCAAAACATGTAGGAGTTTAATGTTTTTAAACATAACATTGTGAACCTAATAATAGTTGTGTACATTGTTTGGTTAAAAGTATAGATATTGAATTACAATACACGGAATGGAAAATATAGCGTTCTGTAACGGTATGTTTCTTTAGTTGATATACC
>Ga0131853_10004628_pt1 | contig 24657 bp, 16 predicted proteins | sample TergutLab28metaG_FD_92764 | JGI IMG/M metagenome (GOLD analysis project Ga0131853, IMG submission 92764) | Labiotermes labralis P1 segment gut microbial communities from Petit-Saut dam, French Guiana - Lab288 P1 (version 2) (version 2) | ecosystem: Host-associated > Arthropoda: Insects >...
ACCTACAGGTGTGATGATACCAGATGCTGTGTTATACAATTTTGACCTCCTGCTTATGAGCACAACAGTGCTCGAAACATGTAGAGGCATACAAAAAACTTATTATAAAACAAGAATTTGTGCATTAAGTTGGTTAATTACTAAGATTATACTGAGATGCATGGTCAGCAAAACATCAAAATTTACATTTGGTGTTATTACTGCCTTCAGTCCCCCCCCACCAGACTATATAACCATTCCTTTCATACCAGTAATTTTTAACAATTTTTAACAGGTATTTACAGTTTAAATGTAGTATAATATTATATATATTTGAGGAGGTGTCTTTTTGTTGTAACAGGCATGTATGGTTTTTTTACATTAATTTTCACCTTATTGCTTCCTTTATCACAGCAGTCACACCATACAGTAATAAACTAGGAGATGCTTTACTGCCGTTGCTTTAAAGTACACCATTAAGAAGGTCTGAGAAAATCCAGAAGAATTGGAATTGAATGGGGTACTTCAGCTTTGTGTTGATAATTTACTGGGTAAACACAAACAAATAATGCCCCTGTTTTGTAAAAAGGGGCTAACTGCTACTTTGAGCTAAACTGAGATGTGTGCAGCAGAACATTCAACTAATGGTCCTCCATGATATGTAAAAAGATGACAACTCCATCTTCAAGAATATTAAAGATAAGTGGGTCATTAACTACCTGTCAAAGCGTTTGTCATATGTAAAATGGAGCCATCTTCTTGCTTCTCTTCTAAAACTGATATTTTGTGGGTTGACCTCTTTTTACAGAATAAGAGCAACAAATATAAGCCCAAAAGCTCTTTCAGACGCTAGTACAGTAGTCAGTGTATACATGCATGCATAGATACATGTACTTAGCTTGCCATCAGGACAAAATCAAGATGAGTGGTTAATTTCTTGTCTTGTTAATAATGTGACAAACTGGTGGTATGTAAAAATGTTTTCTCCATTCCATAAAAACTGTGATGCTTCTTTTTGAATCAGCTGTATGCATATGTAGTTTATATGTCACAATGTGTCTCACCTTAGTAGGTATCAGGGCAGGGAATAAGATTCACTACTTTAAGTCTGTTGTAACTTTTTCATTGAACAGTGAGTTTGTGAAGGTTACAGTAAAGTACATTAAGGTGGATACTGCAGTGACCATTGTTCCTTGACCATTTCCAGTGTTTTGTGCAGACCCTCAGCTTGTGCATTCATCATCACTGCACCTTGCAAAAATTGCACTACCTTGCTGATGGAGATGTCAGCAAAGTCACCTGGTTTCACGAAATGAAGACCCAGGTGCCTCAATCTTAATATCATCAGTGCCTGACAAAGTCACAAAGAACAAGCAAGCCCATTCTAAATGCCTGTTTGCATCTGTCCAACCCAGGACTGTCTACCAGCCCCAGTGTAAATAGATGTTCTTTGAAATGATTGTGTCCTGTCAGCAGCCGTAGCTGGTTTCTGCTCAAGTTGAGTAATTCCCCATCTCTTTTACCAGAGTGCCTTTTAAGAAAGCCCTTAGCCTGCCTTTGTCCATGAATGGACTGCCAGTATTCCTCGTGTTTCCTACTTGTCCAGTCCCTGATCATTCCCCTGGCAACCTTTGCAGATATGACAAGGGCACACTCAGGTCCTATAAGTGGATGTAAAGAGCCTTGCCTGGATAATATACCTGCTGTTTCATTTCCATCATTCCCCATGTGTCCTGGCATCCAAAACATTTGGATCCTGTTATGTTTTGGCAGTTTCACTAGAGACTGATAAAGGAGCTTACAAACTGATAAGTATTCACCATCACAATGGCTTTGGTTGGAGACTTCCAGCCCTCAGAATCACTCATTCCTGGACTGAAGGTCAGAAGGCATGGAGTAATCTCTGTCATCAACAGAGAAAGCCCTTTGCTGCAGATTTGAAGTAATCCAATTTCTGTGATATGGTAATTGAAGAAATTGTGCAAGTGGGTAGGATAGAAGAATTCAATTTAAAGTCAATATCAGGTAAGAAGTTTAGTATATATTCCTCTGTATGTGTGTCGTGGTACACCCTGTCACTGTGTGCACCTGTTGAGAGAATTGTGTGAGTTGTAGACAGAACAATAAAGATGGAATTCCACATATGCATTCCATGCCATTCTACACCATGTCCAGTGTGTTTGACCACCCTCAAAATACAGTATTTATTATGTGCTGTTTGTGGGATTGGGTAGGCACCTTATGATGTAAGGTAAGTAAATTTCAGGCACATATGAATTAATGCTTGGCACGCAATGGCGCAGTTGGCCGAGGCACTGTGCTACAAGCCGGAAGGTTGCAGGTTCGATTCCCGAAGGTGTCATTGGAATTTTTCGTTGACATAATCCTTCTGGCTGCAGTATGGCCCTGGGGTTGACTCAGCCTCTAACAGACATGAGTACCAGGAGTATTTCCTGGGGGTAAAGGCGGCTGGTGCGTAGGGCTGACAACCTTCATCTGCCGATTGTCTTGAAATCTGGGCCGTCAACCTCCTGGAACCCTCAGGGCCTGTCCTGGCCTGTAATGGGACTGCTTTATGAAATAATGCTTGGGTATCCAACCTGCAGCCCGCAAGCTTTTGTGGTGCCGCCTGTGGCCACATTTCTAAATTATGTATATACTCTAAAAATTACGTGTATGCCATAATTCAGGTGGTTATTTCTTTTCATCTACATGCAGCCCATGGACTATCCCACAATAACCAGTGTAGCCTTTTGTCATAAGACAGTTGGAGACCCATGAAATAATGTGTTACGGGGTGCTCAAACATACTTCACATAATGCAGGATGGGGGAAGTGGAATTCCAACTTAACAGTGATGTTATGGCTGTTATTAAAATCTCTCATTGTTGTGAAATGATTGATACACAAGGAATGGGAGATTTAAAATGTTACATTTCTGCATAACCTGACTTCTGGACCAGGATTTGCCGCTTACAAAGACTGCCATTAATATTTCAGAAATATGACAAATTTCAATTGTTTGGGAATAACAGGAACAGATCAGTTACATTCACAAGAAAATTAAGTTTATACATTTCAGGTAAGTTTTATATATATATATATATATATATATATATATAATAAAACCAACTAGATGCAATAATTTCTCAAATTTATTTTTGGAATAAAACTCTACATGTTTCAGACAGTACCTCTGTCCATCATCAGGAGTTTTTCACCATACACACAGCAACGGTATATGTCATACAGGTTTGCTCATAGCTGGCGAGCAGGATCAGGATGGAACTGCAGTTCTGTCCTGATCCTGCTCGCAAGCTGTATGACATATACCATTCCTGTGTGTACAGTGAAAAACCCCTGATGATGGACAGAGGAACTGTCTGAAACATGTTGTGTTTTATTCCAAAAATGAATTTGAGAAATTATTGCATCCAGTTGGTTTTATTATAAGAATTTATCATGATGCGCGGTCACCTGAACGTCTTTTTTTTTTTTTCCAGCTGCTGTCTAAGAGTAAAAATTAAACTATACAACCCATAATTGTACCTCTTGTTTTGTATGGTGTGAAACTGTATATTTTATATACTAACAGAAGAATTCAGTTTGTAGGTGTTGGAGAACAGGGTGCTGAAGAGAAGAAAGGGAAACTGGAAAGTACAGGAAGATCAGAAACTGCATAATGAGAAGTTTCATAATTTGTATTCTTTAACAGATATCAGAATGATCAAATTGCTGTGGATGTGGTGGACACATAGCATGCATGGGATAGGATGAAAAATGCGTAAAAAAAAATTTAGGTCGAAAATATGAAGCACATAGATCACTCGATCTAAGATTGGATGAAAGAATAATATTAAAATGGATCCTACAATACATAGGATATATAAGGTTAAGCTGTCTGAAGATAGTAACCAGTGGATGTGGTAATAAACATTTGGTTTCCTCAACAGTTGAATTACTTGAGTAGTTGAACAACCCTTAGCTTGTCAAGAAGGACTGCTTCATGGAGTTAACAACAAATTTTCCTGTTCCTGGAATCAATTTAAAAAATCCGGCCTGCTACAATTTTTTTTTAAGGAAAATGGGGCTATTTTCCGCATCCATTGGTATTAGGATATCAGAATAGTCGAGAAGTTAAAATGAAGCTTAATTTGCAGCCATCCTGATAATCTACGTTGGCGTCACTCTTGATAATAAAAATTCCAGCCTGCTACACTTTTTTAACGACAATAGGGTGATTTTCCGCCTCCATTGGTATTAGGATATCAGAATAGTCGAGGAGGTAAGTTGCAGCCATCCTGACAGCCTATATTGGCGTCACTCTTGTTAATAAAAGTACCGGCCTGCTACACTTTTTTTTAAGGAAAATGGGGTGATTTTCAGTGTCCATTGGTATTAGGATATCAGAATAGTCGAGGAGGTAAAATGAAGCTTAAGTTGCAGGCATCCTGACTGCCTACATTGGCTTCACTCTTGATAATAAAAATACCGGCCTGCTACACTTTTTTTTTAACGAAAATGGGGTGATTTTCCGAGTCCATTGGTATTAGGATATCAGAATAGTTGAGGAGGTAAAACGAAACTTCCAATGCAGCCATCTTGACAGCCTACAACATTGGCGTCACTCTTGTTAATAAAAATACCGGCCTGCTACACTTTTTTTTAAAGGAAAATGGGGTTTTGCGCGTCCATCGGTATTAGGATCTCAGAATATCCGAGGAGGTAAAACGAAGCTTACATTTCAGCCATCCTTACAGCCTACAACATTGACGTCACTCTCGTTAATAAAAATACCCGCCTGCTACACTTTTTTTTTGATTATATGGGGTTTTGAGCGTTCATTGGTATTAGGATCTCAGAATAGTCGAGGAGGTAAAACGAAGACGAGAAAGAAGACGTTGAAAGCTACTGGATGACCTTAAGGAAAAGCGAGGATACTCTCCTTTGAAGGAGATCGCACTATGTGGAGATCTCCTTTGGAAGAGGCTTTGGACCTGTTATAAAACAGTCTACTAAATAATACTTGCATTTTTCCATACAAAACTCTCTCTTTTAAGAAGCTTCTTCACCAAATGTTGTAATCATTTTCATTTCCTCCCAACTGAATTACCACAGCAGGTATAAGGTGCACCTACAGTAGAAGCATGGATGATTATCATTCAAGACAGCCATTTACATCATTAATAAGTGTGCTGACATAAACTTCAAGTAACTGCAAATCCTGTGTATATGAGACACCTAACATAAAATAAACAAGTACAGGAATATATTACTACTTATAAGGACTTCATGCAACTATTAATTCTGAGACCTTTTCTTATATGTTTACTGCATTGGCATCCCATTACTTTCCACTGCCCTTTGACACACTGCATATAAACCATAACAAAATTATCAAGGGGTTTGTGAGGTCTTACTTCTTCAGGGACATGATGCTGCATTACTGGGTACCTTGTTTCCAGTGTTTTTGCTACAGCAATGTGGTCTCATTTTCTTGGATGCTGCAACTGTTGAAGACACAACCATTGTTCCATTGAAACTTAAGGATCTAAATGCCCAAAGATGCTGTATCACATCCAAGAACTTATACCTCACCCACATTGCTGCCAAAACTTGAAAACTACTACTGTCAATATACAGTAAGCTGTGTCACAGCTAAGGCAATCAATCACTGTGTAAACCCACATACAGTCCTAGGGTAGATTGCATGTAATTTGGTGTAGACAAAGTAGCATTTTGCCTGATTATCTCTGAGTAATGTGCACTTTCCCTGCCAATTATCACTCCACTAACGGTTTCTCTCCACAGTTATTATCAAGGCTGGTACAATGGGCCCTTCTAAGGTCAAAGTACTAACACAAGGATTCCCACACCTACAAACTCGTAAAGAGAGATTGATTGGGTAGGAGGGAGGAGGGGGTTGGAGCCATGTTAAACTCATTACAACAAAAATGCAATCCACCAACAATTAGTTGGTCATTTATGAAAAATGTTGCACTTCATTTTATAACAACACTGACAAAATATAGCAGTACAATACAGAAAGTTGCTTCACCAGCATGTAAAAGGAACAGTTGTGAGTTAAGTACACATGTGATCAATATAGAACACAAAATTTCTACATCTCAGCATGTAAGAGAAAGGTGACCACTGTAGAGGCTGTTTAACCTTCATTAACGACATGCTGCATTACTGCATTGGCACATATGCATGGTCTAGCTGGCCTATTGTATTTTCTCAATACCGACACCACTGCCTCTCAGTTAAAACTTTGCCACCAGTTCTGCAGTACTGTGGAATTTAAGATCTCCCATTCCTGGATGATAAAGGTGAATAACAAATGAGAGATCAAGTGCAGATCAGTTATGAATGTAGAAGTTATTTTCTTTCTTCTCATCCAATATATACTGGCAACACATGGATCAGGTGCAGTAAATTTTATTTTCACCTTCTTCAGATATACCATACGTGCATTATTCTTTCTCTTTTTCAAATTCCACTCATTCATTTCTTCATTATTGATTTGGATTTGGTCTGTAGTGTGGATTATTCATCCTAAATAATTACAAATCCCTTACACAAAACAATCTATATACCTAAAATTACAGATTTATTCATCCACTGTTCAGTAATATTGTCTCCAAGATGCTGTTGGCAACATCCTCAAACATGCATAGCACACCTCTCTGACATACTTTCAAGTCCACTCAGATTGTAATAGTATGTATTGGTCTTTTGTCCCTCTCTCTGACCAATGTACACATTTTGTTTGTTGATATGATACACACAAGATGATTTAAAATAAGATAACACTAACAATAGGGACTTGCCAAAATTTAAATGTAGCTATAAGTGCTGGCCGAGTGACATTTAAATAAACCTTCAAGGTTTTAAGGATAAGACAGAAATGTTATGTACCAATAATAGCTACAGCTAACTCAATATGTCTACAAGGATGCCTGTTGTTACAACAGCAGTACACATGTACAGTACTATTTCTCTCACTTCTACAAAGTTTCAAAATGCTTCTGTTATCAGTCCAGGGTGCAGCTGTTTTGGTCATTAATTACGCACACCACCATGAATACATGTAAATGAAGGTACAACTCCATGCATTCTTAACACCAGCAATAAATGTAGGTGATTTGTCAGCTTCAAGCCTAGTTTCTTTACCCCCAACAAAAAAAGCCTACAGTACTGAATGATTATGCAGCTAAACAGGACCCAGAGCTAATGGTGAGGAGAAAGATCCCTGCCCTGCTGGGAATTGGAACATGTCATCTAGCATACAGCCTAGCCATTATACAGACTGAGCTATGCCAGCTTCTGTTTTATGTACTGATGATATCAAAAAGCTGATAAAATTTCAGCCTATTCCAGCATGACAATACTACCAGCAGAAACAAGTAACTTGGATCACATTTCTATGATTTACCAAAAAACTTAACAGAAGTAGGTTTTTCAGATTTATGTACACTTTCAGTTATTAGCCCTCCTTAACTCAGCACTTGAGCACTGTGTGAGCAAATGTGGCAAGTTTCAACTGTTTAATTTCTTCATAATATGAATAATGTCTATGACAGTTTCCCATACACATATACCTTAACAAATGCTTTATCAATGTACAGCACAGCAAAATTCCTTGCAAGCTGAAGATCCATGGCCATATCCTAAATAAATAAAAAAATCCAAGGAAATGTTTTAACCACCCTGATGCTATTAGCCAAGTCTTAAAGGAAGACCTAGCTTCAGTCTATGAAATATTAAAATAACATCTACATGTCTGATCACAGCATCTGTCTTGGGAATCGTCCTTCAATAAGTATGTTTATGTTATATTATACCATGGTCTAGTAGTGTGTGTGTGCGCGCGCGCGCATGCATGCGTGTATATATATGTCTTGACTTCGGGTATTCTATTTATATTGCAATTGCCATAATTATTTGTTGAAGAAACACATGTGAGACAATATGTAAAGACACACTATTAATAAAATAAAAATGTAAAACCAGTCTTCGAATATGCACATATGTTTTATGTTTTTATGTACACATCTCATTTGCCCATCCCAACTAGGGCTTCGTCCATGAGCTCATCATCTATGCTGCAGGGGGAGGCTGAGTGGGGTGAAGTAATCACCATAGGTGAGGCAGTGTTAGGGGCAGCAGCAGGTGACTGCACTATATGTACCTGTACAGAGGGCTGTGGTGGAGGCAGTGGAGGAGGAGGTGTGTTTCTTCGACTTGGAGCTGATACAGCCACAGCACGCTCGGGTACAGTTGCTAGTTTTCCAGGCTGTGGTTCTGCACCAAGTGGTTTACTGGCATGAGAAGAAGATGCTGATATGTCGAGGAGTATTTCTGCTGCTTCTTGTGAGGTAGTAGGCATTGGTGTTATTTTATTTAAAGCTGTTGACTTATTTGGAACTTCACATAAGTTCACAAGCTTCTTAGAATCGTCTACCTGCTTCTGAGAGGATAAGGAAGAAAACTTTGTCTGAGAGGAATCCAGAGATTTGTTGGAGTTGATTGCAGGAAGAATGGGAGTGTCACTATTATTACTATTATTATTAGCAGTAGCAGTATTAGTAGTACAAGAAGCAGTGGCAGAAGTAGTAGCAGTAGCAGCACCAACAGCAGCAGCCATGGTAGCAGCAGTAGTAATAGCAGTAGTAGCAATAGCAGCAGTACTAACAGCAGCAGTAGCAGTTGTTGTTGTATTGGTATTAGTATTAGTACTAGCAGGAAAAGATTTCACAGGATTTTCAGGCTTTCCAATAGCTTGAACCGTTGTTTCTTCCTTCACATTATTCCCTGAAGACTGTCCACTACGGGACAGATCAGGTTTCATTCGGGATACATCCACTGATGATGATTCTCCAGATGCAGGCTCTGAACTACTCGAAGGCAAGCTTGTTACTATCAGAGAAGATGCAAGAGCTGAAATTGGGAGACCAGTGTCTATACTTGCATCCTGTAATTTTGATGGAGAAGGTTTTAATGTTGGTGTTGTAAGACCTGATATTGCTATAGGAGGTGTGACAGACGTCACTGCTGGTATCTTCGAACTTTTTAAATCATCTGTTGTTTTGGAAAGGGATGGAAATTTTGCCGAAACATTTGAACCATCTCCTTTCCCCACCAGATCAATAGCTTTGGCTCCTGAATCTGTCCTATTACTGGATTCTGCACTTCCAATTGCTGTTTTATCTGAAGACTGCTTCTTTGAATCTCCTTCATTAAGGCTGCTACTTCGTGCAGAAAGCTTTGGTATCTGAAATTTTGTATCCAATGATTTTATCATACCTTCAACCACAAGCTGTGGTGGTAAGGATGGCTCCATTTTTGCATGAGCTGTAACAAGTTTTAAAGGTCTTTCACCATCTAATTCATCTCTCACACTAACAGGGCTGGACTTCCTTGCATCAGGGCCTTTGGAGAAAACAGACTTTTCACGATCACTGCCAGTCTTCGGAAGTCTTGGTTTGTTGTCCCGTCTACTGGCATCAGCCAAACTACTCATTTTTGGTGACCCACTGGATTTGGAAACAGATTTAGAAAGGATGCCAGATACAGGAGAACTAGTGGATTTTGTAGTGCATGGAATTTTAGAAGAAGGGTTACCACAGCCACTACTATTGCTCGCCTTACTACTTGAACTGGAAATGCTACTGTTACCACTGACAGACTTTTGTTGCACCATCTGGTGTGGTTTCTTTGAAGCTGGTCCACTATTGACTCCTGGCTTCAGGCCAGTATGAGTCTTTGGTGAGCCAGAACCAGAGACAGATGATGAAGTTTTTACAGCACCTGACTTTGAATCCTTGGTTCGTGTTTTGTTGATTGTGAGCTTTATACCTTCCGAGCCTGGTTTCACCATATATTCCCCAGGATTCTTGCTACTACTACTAACAGTAGTACCAGATGTATCTCCTTGTATTTTACTACTCAAGTTGTTACCGCTACCTCGTCCCTCTTTCACTGTCTCACCTGGTTCAGGTCCCTGATGTTGAGCTGACTTCAGTTTATCTATTACTGCTGAAAGTGAGCCCTTCCTGTTCCGGACTTGAGGCAATGCAGACAATGATTTACTGCCATCTACAGCCACAGATGGGGGTGTCCCCCCACCACTACCACCTCCACCACCACCACTACCACCACCACCACCACCCTGAGGTCCTGTTCCACTATCACCACTCCCACTTGTCAGGTCCAGCTGCTTTAGCTTCACACTGGATGACTTCAACTTGGGGCTTGAACCAGAGCCAGAACTCCCGCCACTAAAGGAACTGGACACTTTACGATCCTTATCTTTGCTGGATGAAGATTTTACTTTAGGCATATCTGATCCACTCTTCCCTGCAGTTGATGGGGAATTTGCTGCAGATTTCAGTGCAGACATGCTTGGTTTCCCAGACCCTCCAGATGATTGGTGTTTAGGAGACGAAGTACCATGGTGCTTGGGGCTGCTCGTTGTATAGCCTGGACTTTGATGTGATGATGAGGGCTTACTAGAGCTTGACTTGGCGACAGAGAGACTCACATGTGTTGGGGAGGATGTTACCTTCCGAAGAGCACCAGCTGGTGATGAAGGACGAACAGATGTCAAAGGTGGCGACTCAGTAGGCTTTATGCTAACTGACACTGGTTTGGACAATGGGTCCTGTTTAAGAGGAAGTTTGTCTGGAGGGCCCATTGCAATACTAGAACCACCACTACAACCACTAGGGCTATCTTCACGTTTACGTTTATTGCGTTTTTTGTCAGGTCTCACTTTATCTTCAGTTCTACTTTTCCCACTCTTCCTGTCCCTGTTGTTGCGGTCATCTGTCACAACAGCTTTGGAAGATATTGGGGTTATTGTGATAGAGGTATGAAGAGATGTGGCTGGAGAAGAAACAATGGGGATTATCTCAATCCCAGGTCTCCGTTCAAGACCCATGCCAGTTAAAACAGAATTAAAACTGGAACTAGATGATGTAATTGGAGTTATGCTCACTGATGGAGCCACAAGATTTTTGCTTTCAGCCAAATCAAGAATTATAGTTGGAGGAGACGTTTTCTTTTCTTTCTTTGGTTTCCTAACAATCATCTCTTCAACCTCCTCAACTGGCACTATTTCTTCATCACCAAAATCTGAACCTGTTTTCTCCTCTTCACAGTCTAAACTAGTTTCCATGGGGGCATCCCTTGAAGTTGGAGTTCCCAAAGGGGTAGAGTCATTGCTTGAACTCTCCAAAACAATCTCACATTCTTCGCTTTGTTTACGTTTAGGACTTCGCCACATTCCATCTTTATTTGTTCGTTTTCGTTGCTTTTTGGTGTTTGACGTCTGTTCACTGAGCATGTTCAGCAAAACAGGCCCTTTTCCACCTGATCCTTGACCAGAGAGTAAAGCACTAAACTGAAAAGTATTTGATACAGAACTATCATTAGGATTTCCAGTATTCTGGAAACCAGTAGCTGTATCTGCAATATCAGGGCCAAATCCCTGACGACTTCCTTGACCACTTATTGACTGGCTGTGAGACACATTGCCACCATCAGGTTCAGTTTTAATGCGGCTCACATCAAAATCTGGTGGTACTGAATGGTTCCCATTAGAACCACCATGTCCACGTCCAGGGTCGCTACCTGGTGGAAGACTGAGATTGCCACCAGTTGCAAGACCATTTGAACGAAGACTCTGGCTCTGCCACAACCGGATCAGTGACCGCATGGTCACTGGGATTGACCAACACCTGGAACAAGGAACAACACTCATTTCATCTTGAAGATCCAAGTCTTCTGGGATGCTGGGATGTTACACTGTGTCAAATGGTAACTATTTACCAGTGGACATGAAGTAACGTTCCAGAAGATTTGAATCTTTATCACCACTGCCGTAAAAGCAAGAAATCTCTCTTTTCATCTTGAAAATACACAGAAAATGCCTATAAATTTAATATGTCCATAACAATGGCTTCCATATGACACAGGAAATGGAATATTTCAGAGTATTCCTATATGCTAAAATTCTCCAATGATTTAAATTGAACTTGTTGCAAGCGCTGGTAAGTATGCATGTCACAAAGAAGGTTTATTAGGCAGAAAAACCTCCTGGCAATGCATTTTTAATTCAAGGGAGGTTAATTGAAAATGAATATGACACTCAGTACATTGATGTATCTTCATGTGTGGCTTGTCACGTACAAAATATTCCAGTAATATAAATTATGAACATCAACACAATCTGTAACTTACATCCAAAACATACTTCATATTTATATGCAAATTTAAGAAAATAAATAGTGGAATTTGTTTAAGCCTTCAAGCAAAGTGGCAGGCAGTTTTCCAATTCCCTTACTGTACCCTGCAGTTCAGAAGTTACTAAAGGATTGATCATTATCTGCCAAATGTGAAAACCCTACACCGAAAAATTTAAATGTGTCATTCCTAATATACAATAAACAACAACTTTTCTGTTTCCTGCTTCCTACCATGGCTCTCGTACAGAACAGTGAAAGATACAGATTTACTCTGTACTGTTGTCAGAATGTGAATGGCAGCCACATACTGCAGTAAAGTTTGTGAATAAGACTGAAACCCTCATTCTAAGTTTTTTCTTAATCATATGAGTAAATTTAACATTAATTTAAGTTTCATTCCTTCTTTAAAGTTTTAGCTACTATATGACGTGTGATCAGAGAGTTTCTTGAGAGTACTCTTTTTCTGAAAGATTAACACCATTTCTGTGCTATCCCATTTTGTTTCCCTTAAAACAGCCCCTTGCAACTTGTTACAGCAAGCCCAGTAACTGTCCCACTGTTGAAATCATTTGAAAATATCCTCTGGAGGTCTGCAGGTTTAGTCTGCAATTCCTCTTGAATTGTGCTGATGTCATTGCAGTCACTACTTTCAGCAGCAACCTGAGTTTCAGAAAAATAAAGAAGTCACACAATGCCAGATCTGGGGAGTACAGAGGATGCAGGAAAACAGTCATTGCACTATTGGCCAGAAATTCTTGGACATAAACAGCAGAGATACAGCAGCATTGTTGTAGTGATAAAAAAAATCTATGTGCCATTTCTCAGGTTTCTGCTGCATATCTTCCACAAACATTTAAAGTAACTGCACAGAGATGTTAGTTCACAGTTTGTCCCAGTGGAACAAATTCCAGAGACACAACCCCAGTGCATCTTGGAAAAAATAAGTGGCATGCATTCCACATGGAACAAACTTGTCTGGCCCTCTCACAGCATGGAGGTGACAGCTTCTTCCACTGAGAAGAATGTCACTTTGTCACTTTGGTTCTTTAATATCATGTAAGATTGTGTAGCAGTTTGGCCTTATTTGAAGAAGCTGATTCACACATGCTGTTATTTACACTCTGCTACTTCAGAAAGCACAGCACAAAGTCACCCTTCACATGGTGTTGCTTCTCAGCAACATTTACTAGAATTTTTAAAAATCAACAGTAAATGACTCCACAGATACCACTATACAGCAGATACATTCTAAAATCACAACAGTTTTGTCATCTTGTGGCCAGTCCAGAAACTTTCTGGTCACATGTTGAAAACTGTCATGTTGACAAGAAAAACAACTGTACTCCAGGATGAGAATGGACACATCCGCATACACAGTAGATGCCACTTCCCAATTAAAATATCAAATGTGTCAGTCTACTGGCATGTTACATGCTAATAGAAACCAAATGAACAGGCATTAATTGGGGAAAAGCAATCTTCAGCTCAAAACAGGCTTGTCAAGAGCTCACCTCAGTTTATTTTTACTTAATTACACTTTCAGAAATGCAATATAATATTAAAAGATAAAAACAGTATACATCAAACACATCATTTATTGTATGGAGGCTAAATGATGTGTTTGACATACACTGTTTTTTATCTTTTAATATTTAAACTCTTAACACAATGACATGGCTTCAATCAAAAAGCAATATAATATGCATAATAAATTACATGCATTTGCAGTAACCATGAGATGCATTAAATTAAGATGAAGGTCTTACGTGATGTGACCTAGATAACAAATTGCACAATGTGGCAGATTGGGAAATGGAATACGGGACCAACAGACATAATCTCTCAGTAATGTGCTCCGTTTATACACTCTGGAAGGAATACACAAAACCTTAATTACCTCTGTAACACCTTACTGGCATGTTCAGGTGTGCATCCATTTTCACCATTGCTAGCACCATACACCTTGCACTTGATGCTTGAAATATCAGTTAGATCCAACTCAGCTGTTGTCATGGTCTCTTCCAGAGGGTGTTCAAACGAAACAGACAGATGCTGCCATGAGAGTGCAGTCACCTCAAACATTGTAACACTCTCCAGATCAGCTGTAAATATGAATCATACTATTTATTATACAGAAGCAAATGTAACCATTCCTTACCTATAACATGGTTGGTTTCACTCACATTAATTAAAAGGAAGAAACAAGGGTAAAGAAGGCTGAGAATGAGGGCCTGAATCACATCCAGCAACTGTATACTGCAAAAGTTGTACACGGTTTTAAGAACTGTTGCTACCATATACAGGACAAGTGTATGAAGTAAATTTCATATTAATGGATGCTCTGTACCAGACCTGAAAAAGGAAACAGACAACAGACAGAAGAGTTACATTTTTAAGTGCAGGACGTCCCATTTATTCATTTCTCCCCCAGTTACATGATCAGGTTTTTTAGTACAAAAAACATGTAAAAATTCCCAGTACTTATGCAGATCATTTCCATGAACCATGGGTTTTCCAGTATCTGATGTGACTGTAAGATGTGAATAATTGTTACATCATTAGTTATTTTTACTACTACTACTACCACCACCATGAAAATGAAAACATCAGCAGCAAGAACACAAATGATAAATACGACAACAATGACAACAATTACATCAACTACTACTCACAATTTGCATAAAACAAACAAATGGTACACTGCCAAGCTTGCCATATTCTTTGCTGTCATGACCAACAGATTTTAATTTATATTGGTCATTATTTATAAGTTTGCATTGTTGCCAGCAAGTCAATGACCATCGATAAATGCTCAATAATCTGTTGAAACATCATTCGAAGCAGCTCTCTTAGTTAACACTTATTCATACCATATTTACCAAATGGAGGAAAATTCTAACTTAAGCCAACCCCTCAAAAATAAACGCCTGCTAAGAAAAAATAATTTACTATTAATTTCATACATTTAATACACAAAGTGGTGGTGGTGGTAGCAGCAGTGGTGGTGACAAAGTTGAGAAGCAATTGTTTCATGCAGTGATTTTGAGCATTCTCATGAGCACCAGGGTCTCATAGTTTTCACAGACTTAGCAGAACACTGTTTCCTTATGAGTTGCAAATTTAAGTAATTTTCAGAATTCAGGAGAACACCTCTCAAACATGAAGATAAACAGACAACTGACCACAGAGGTGATGGGAGAGAGTATCTTTTCACACAGAAATCATATTTAAGGAGGAATCTACAGATAATTAATATCTAGGTAGCATCAAACTAGTTTAGACAGTTCTCAAATTTCTGTTATCTTGTTCAATCACCTGCAGAAGAGGAAGATTTTGGAGCAGGAATTTCTTCTTGTAACATGTACCTGATGAACAAAACTGTAAAAAAGTCCTAGACAATTGTTGTTGATTTTTGTGATTGATATTACATGAAACTTGTGTTTTCTGAAACAGTAAAAATGCAAGAAACACTCCCTGCAGAATCTGGAACATAACGATACACCTCACTGCCCAAACCATGAACACTACACATTCTTACATTTGTCATGAAATGGATTTGGCAGAAATTTGAACTTGAGGATTTTGGCATAGGAAACTAGCACCTTACACTTTCAACTCTGAACAATTCATACCCCCATCTACAGAATTCAAAATATAAAACACATGAGAACTGCATAATAACAGATAAAAAAGAAATCAGAACAGCCTGATAGGAAAGTATAGGGGAGCAACAGGATCTAACACCTATGTTAAAAGTCAAGAAAGTGTCTTAATTTTTATATCTCTGGAACATTTCTCCCCTTTCTTTAGGAAGGACTTTACAGTACTTTTACTGCAAGTTGAGCTGCCTGATTTTTCACAATGGATAGTGTTACTGTGCAATGAAAAATTATGTCCACCATGCCTCTCAGCAACACTATAATGTGCAAAATGATAGCCCATAGAAGAGAAACAGGGGACAGATCAGAAGAGGGGGAAAGATTCTTCCCCAAAACAGTGGCAGAAATGTAATCTCCACTCACTGTTTACATGTAGTGCAGGATGGAATGTATAATTTCAGCATCATTACTTTACACCGAAACAGATGAAACAGTATGAGTTGGGACAGCAACTAGACCACAAGCTGGGCACCTGAGGTATTACAGTTCAATTCCATGCAGGAAAACAGATTTCTCTATTCTCCAAAGTGATCAGAATGGTTCTGGGGACCAGCCTGCCTCGTATTCAATTGGGAACTAATTGTTTCTTCCCTGGGGATAAAGCAGTCAGTGTGTGAAGCTGACCACTCACCTCCATCTAGTATCAAGATTAATAATGAGTGCACCTACAGCTCCACTTCACCATATGCCTATGCAGCATGTGTACAGCCAGTTTCATCTTTACCTGCCAAAGAAGAACCCCATTGTAAAGGGGGAAAAAAATCAATGAATAACACAACAGAGAATGTAAGGCAGAATTGTCCCTTTTGTAGAAGGAAGTGAAAGTACAGATCCATGCATTCTAAAACTCAGCCCTAAATGGAAGTGAAGGTTAGTTCCATGTCCCAACTGCTTTATACTTGACAGGTGGCTGGATAGGCCACAGAGTGAATCTAGATATTGTAAAGAAGACATAACTCTCCATTCAAGCTGGGAATCAAACCCCAGTTGTCCAACTTATAGCCTACTCACCATAATGACTGAGCTAACTCCCTGAACAGCATAAGAATGCAGAAAGATAAAAATTTAAAAATCCATCCATGAGTAAAGGTATGGATATGCAAGTTATTAAACGTAAGAGATTTTTCTGAAGACAGTCTGAAGTCTCTTTTCTGCATACTACCATTTCATCAGATGCATAAAATCCAAACAGAAACATGACAACCTAAAGAAATGAGAAATTTTATGAGTTTGACATATTACTTGTTTATTCTAACACATGGAGCAGAAACAGGAATGTGAACTAAGAGAGATCTCTCTCCAGAGTATTCAGAAATAAAAAGAAGGGATAAAATCCGAAACCAGGGCAGGCAAAATACTGGAAGTTTGAAAACTATAAAATGAAAAACAACTGTTGTTATTCAAGGAGAACAGTACAATTCTCTATAAAATGTCATACATTCAGATGGCAAATACAGAGTGTATTGTATAAAACACAGTTTGCAACTCAGTACTGTAAACCATCTATTCTGTTTTTATTTTCATTTTTATTCTTTCAAAGACACCAATAACATGATGAACATGCGTGATTACAGCACATCTGAAAATGTGCTCTGCCTTCTTGCAGTAAAAAATTCACCTTTTCACAGAGTTTTTTTAACTTTTGAAGAGTTTTTTGGGTCAATGATGGCAACAGCCTGTTCAATGATAATGTTTAAGGTCCTCCAGGTTTCCTGGGTTATTGCACAGAAAGCAAGTGAAGGTGGCATAAGATCTGGGAATCATGGTGGCCAAAGTCCACACCTTACAATGCCATCACTGAAGAGGTCCTGCAAAAAAGCTATTGTTGTTTCACAGTATGGATGGTCACCCCACTTGCTGAAATCAGCAATTCCATTCACTCTTTTCCAGCAGGACAAGGAATGAGTCTAAAGATTTGGATAATTTCTCCTACAACTGTCTCTTCCAAGAACAATGGTCCCACAATTAATTTTCAAGACATCATATACCAAATGCCAGTCTCTGACAATTCCAGAGGAAGGATTTTCATGCAGTACACGTGATTTTTTTGGCACTCCATATTCCACTGTTTTGACTATTAATGTATCCACTAAAGGGGAACCTTGCTTCATCTGTAAAAAATAAATTGTCCAACACATAAATCCCTTCTTGTGAAAAATCCGTGGTGTAAGTTACAGAATTACTGCACAACTGGTAGCCAACAAAACTTGTGCTGAACAACTCAGCAATGTTGGAAGTGTCCATCACTGGGGGGGGGGATTTGCAGGAGATTCTTATATGCTTGTTTCAGTATTTATACGTGTCTGATCTTTGGGTTGCATCTCATATGGCACATCCTGCATAAATGATTGTGAAGATCTAGGAGCATTAGACATAGAGATCATGCAAGTGAAAGTTTTAAGTGAAGTCATAAAAAACAGAATCTGGAATGAGTGAAGACACCTTTATTGCTTAGGTGCAAAATGTAAAATAATAAACCACTGAACCACAAGAATGTTCTCAGCACCTACTAACCAATTAAATTGTACAAATAACTCCTGTTTATTTGTTTTATTCATGATTAATTTAATGTCAGTACCATCAAATTAAATATATTGCCTCAAACAGTATGATGATCAGTGAAGAATGAAATGGAAAGGACATAAAAGAAAATGGTGGTGGTCTAACTTACTATGCCAACAGGCTTGGCTTTTCTGAGAAAAGCACACAAAATATCAGTAAAGACAGTCAGGGCCCTGGCTACCAAAGCCAACAGTTGAAGTGAACACTTCCAATATACAAGTAGAAACCATTACCACTTCATGTTGTTATGTTATTAATCCCATTATGCACTTCCCACATGAACAATAACACTTCCAGTCAAGCACAACTAATAAATACTTTATTTAAAAAAGAACACCTACATCTAAGTCATCATCAGAGTGTGTAATAAACTAAACAGGCAATATGAAACTGTATAATATAAGACAGAATCAAGTGTGAACTCAATTTGTTACAGTTTTCCTATCTATAGTACATTAAGGTTGAATGCATATATACTTGATTAAAATGATGGCTGAATGTAGGTGTATGTCTCATTGTCAAACTATCAAATTAAATGGCAATCGAAATAAAATAAGTAGCATGATGGCAATGTGAGTTTTCAGACCCATGGCATAAGCACTGGGTTGTATTAAACTAAGTGGAAATTCTGACTGAAAAGTCCATATTTATGGGTTTTAAATTCATCTGTGACATTAATACATCAAATTACAGCTTTGGTTTTGTGTGGCTAATTTAACAAAGTTACTGTGTAAAAAATAATATAATTGAGTAACACAATCGTGCACCTTACTTGTAGTGACTTAGTTACCTAAGCCACGCTAAATCAACAGATACTTTCAGACAGTAATATTACAGATAAATTTACAACCCAGTGCTTAAGCCACAGGACTGAAAGCTCATCCTGCTAACATATTATCATTTATTTTAATCTTCAAATAATCTGATAAGCTTCTTAACAAAAAGACATAAAGCTACATTCAGCCATCATTATAATCAACTGTACACAAAGACAACCTTAATGTACCATAGATATGAAAAATATTATAAGCTAAGCTCTCACTTCATTTTATATTATTTCACACATGTTGTTTATTGCCTCTTTGGTTTACTGCAGAGCCTGATGATTGTTTACATATAAGCAAAATATGTAGTTGGGTTTTTTTAATAAAGTGTATATTACTTGCAATTGACTGACATTGTTATTGTGCATTACCACTTCAGGCAACTCACTCAGTGAAGATTTTGGAAAGAACAGAGAAGAATGGAAAATGTTCTGTTATATGACTACTTACTCTGGTATAGGCATAAATAAAAGGTGAAGAGGATGGTGATGTAATATAGATACAAATGTCAGCTCTCATCAGAAAGTTCTTGGCCTTGTTTTTTCACAAGACATGAAGCACACAACACAGATACTAAGAAGTGATTCCAACCAACTTCAACTCCTTTCCACTTTGCCTGAGTTATGACAGGTGTCACTTTGTAAAGAAATATTTACTGATTGAGTTTTTATTTTAAGATTCTGGCATGAAAGAACAAAGTGTTCCTCAAATTTCTGAGTTCAACTTGGGTATTCAGCCAAGAAAACCTACATAATTTCAAAAACTGAATTTAAAAAAGACGACACATATGGGTGATTTCACCCTTTAAAAATGATCATCTTGCAAGGATGACAGTTGCACACAGTAATCAGTTTTATTCAACAGCACAGCAGAATAACGAACCACAAAGCCATCACAGCAGTTCATATCTCCTAGTATATGATTTTAACTGAAGGTGTGGGAACAAAGACATTCTTGGCAAAATGTGTGCCACAGATTGGGATAATGATATATTTCAGCATTCTGTATAAGGAAATTCAAGGTTAAGCACAATATTCTATGGGTTTTACAATTTATTTTTCCACCACCTACAATTAACAAAATACAGTGGATGCAAAAGCACAGTGTATAAAATTATTTGTAATGATACGGTTCGTGTGAAAGTAATTCTAAAGACACAGTTACTGCAGGTACTGAAGAAATAAGACAATTAACAAAGAGAATATAAATGAATAAAACCGAACAAGCATTCTTAACACAACAGGGAGAACAAGGCCACAAAGACAATATAGTGGAAGTAAAAATGTTGTTTATACATAATAAGAATTCTAACAACAATGTTTTTACTAAAAGATCCTTAAACTGGGGTGAGGAGTGAAATGACTGAGGATTAATATAAAACAGGAAAATGATGCAGAAACCTTTGACTAGTGGAATTTTACCCAGCATTCAAATTGTAGCTTTAGATCTGTTTCGCTCTCACCCTATAAGCTTATTTCATCTACCAGGCATCGCGTTCCTCCATCAATGGTAGCAGTTGTACAGAACAGTTTGAGTAAACTAACTGTGCAGTACATTCTGCGATGGAGGCGAAGAAAATAAAGCTGGATGAGCCAGCCATAAGTGAAATTCTGTTTGCTGACACAGACTCGGAATCAGGTGCTGAGGCTAGCGATGAAGAAGATGAATTTTCTGAATCTGAAGAAAAGCAGGAAGCCTCAGCACAAGAAGACAAGCCCCAAGCTGCAACAAGTGGCGGAGGATCACCAACCTGGGGACCGCCTCAAGAAAGGAACATAAAAATTCACCCATTTGTTGGTCCAGCAAAAGGCTTGAAAAACAGTGAGGCTCCACACATCAACAAAGACAGTTCACCACTGGCTGTGTTGATGCTGTTTTTCACAGAAATTTTTTCGCTGTTGGTGGAACAGACAAATTTATACTACCAGCAACACTTGGACAGACAAGCCGGACCTACCCGCCGACTGCCTGACATTACATTGCCTGACATAATGACATTCACTGCCTTTGCTCTGCAGATGGGACACATTGTGAAAGACACACTGCATGACTACTGGTCTAGACTCATACAGATGCACACTCCGTTTTACGGCGAGACTATAGCACGACAGTTTTTTACACATACTGCAGGTTTTTGCACTTTGCAGACAATTCACGGAGAACTGACCCAGATGGGGAATATGACAGACTATGGAAAATAAGGACCGTCTTCAACACTCTGAATCAGGCTTACCCTAAATTCTACAACCCCTTGGAGCATTTGACAGTGGACGAGGTAATTGTAAAATTCCAGGGCAGAGTTATTTTCAGGCAGTACATTCCCAACAAAAGGAAACGTTTTGGCATCAAAATTTACAAACTGTGTGACAAATCAGGGTATACGTATGACATGAGAGTGTACTTGTGTATAGACTCGCACTCTGCCACTGACGGCATGACTGCAACACACGAAACTGTTAGACATTTGACTTGCAGAGTTGAAGGCCTAGGACACAAACTATTTATGGACAATTTCTTTTCATCACCAAGACTTTTTGGCGACTTACTGAGATGAAAAATACATTCACGCGGGACAGTATGGCCCAACAGAAAAGACATGCTCTCTGACTTCAGACCAAAAAAACTGAAACTGACAAAGGGCGATATAAAGGTAAGGACCAGGGGGAACTGACCGTGTTAGCTTGGAAGGACAGACAAGATGTTTACTTGCTGACTAACATGGACCCGCCACCAGAAGAAGGGAATTTTTGTGATGACAGGAAACGAGCTATGAAGCCTCAAATTGTGGCACGGTATAACCGGCATATGGGTTACGTCGACATTTCTGACTGAAAGGCGAACAGCTATTCGATGTGTCGACGTACCTTCAAGTGGACCACGAAATTGTTTTTCCACCTTCTGGATCTAACAGTACTCAACAGTTGGATTCTGTTATCTTCATGTAGGGCTAAATGTACCCACCAAGATTTCAGACTACTACTGGTGAGGAATTTGATCGAGGAAGCTGGAAGAAGACATTATCGCCCCACCCCCAGTATGCTTGGTCGGCCAAGTGCTGCTGCAGCAAATGTTATGAGGCTGGACAGCCGCCATAACCAGCATTGGCCTGCAAAACACAAAAACAATATCCGCTGCCGCGTTTGTTCAGAGAGGGGCCAGAGAAAGACCACCATTTACAAATGTGCCAAATGTGATGTGGGTCTGTGCGTGGTGCCATGTTTTGCCAATTACCACACAAAAACAAATTTGTAAACTGCTTTACAACTAGTGTGTGTGTGTGTGTGTGTGTGTGTGTACGTTGTGTAGTGACTGAAGAACGACCCAAGGTGCCACGGAACCTCTGCAGCAGCCAGAATTATGTGAGTAATAAAATATTTACGCTACATTTTCTATACTGCACGCAATAGGGAGGCCTAAATTTATTACAAATGTAGATGAATATTTTTTACCAAATTGTTCAATTCATAAACACACTGCGAAATTTTATTTTCTTACATTTGGAGGAAAAGTCCATACGATATGATATTTTTTCTAGTAGTAAGCGTTGCAAATTAAAACTCCGCTCTAAAAACTTCAGCACAGTGGCACTGCAGGGGGGGGATTTAAATCCCGGTGCCTAAAGGTTAAGGATAACCTGACAGCCATGGAGTAGTAGGACAAAACACATGTAAACATACTGACAAACATGCTTTCTCCACCAGCAATGGATAATTTCTGTGATGAGAATGGAAAATCTCTGAAGCCAGCCACAGTAAGAGACTATAATAGACGCATCGAGTATGTAGACAAATATGACTACATGAGAAACCTTTACTGCATTAGCAGACAGCCCTAGAAATAGACAAATAAGCCATTTTTTACACCTTCTGGAATTTACTATTCTCAACAGTGTTTTCATTCTCGCCTCTTGTGGTTCAAAATTATCACATCAACCTTTCAAACTGACAATGGTGACAGATCTAATATAAGAGATGGGGTGGGTACCTTGAACTCAGACCACAAGGCACAAAAGACAAGTCCTATCTATCAGCCAAATAAACAGACTTAATACAAGACACATCAAACATTGGCCTGTGGAAAGGAAGAGAACTGGGTGCTGGGTGTGTTCTGCAATAAACAAAGCAACAAGAATGACATTTAAATGTCCAGAATGCAACATAGGGTTGTGCGCTACCCCATGTTTCAAGGCATATCACACCAAATGGCATTTTCTGAAGAAAAAATTAAAATAAACTGGAAAAGTTGAGCACACACATGCATGCAAGTAAATACTGCCACTGTTATTACTGAAGTGATATTTCTCAGTAGTGTTTTCATGATGAAATAACAGTGTTGATTGGGGTGTGGATTTTAAAAAAGGCTTCATGAAAGAACAGAGACTTGCCAGAGGTGCCTCTATATGTGTATTACTTTAGTTTTTTTGCCATTTTCAGGAAAAATAAAACAAGAATGGCTACTTTGAGACTTATATAAATAATTCATGAGTCCTGCAATAATTGTAAGGGTGTTCATAAGGAACACTACTCCTTGTAAATAGACATCTTAACTAAAATTAATTTTCAAACTTCTATACCTACATAAGCCTTTTAGACAAATAGTGTGAGAAAAAGACCTATATCTATAAATGTAAAAAAATTTTTAAAAGTCACAGCATTGTGGGACAGTTTCTCCTTTCGTAATTTGAGGACATTTAAATTAGTGGGACAGTGTTTCCCCATTCAGCCATTAAAGGCTAAGTGAAAAACAAACAAACTAACTAACTAATCTAGGAAGTGTGTCATCCCCATTGTGTGTGTGAAACTTGGAAAACTGTATGTAGTCAAACACAACTGTATCACATGAGGTGTATTTAATGACTATATAATGGACAACTACATGTTTTGGCCTGTACTGGCCATCTTCAGGTTGTCTTACGCGAACTTAAGATCTTACTATAAGCATGCATGTGCACGTGGTGTAGAGATCTCTACATATGGGCCTTCTAGCAAAAACAGATACAGAAAAACAAATAAAGCTATTGTAGGGGTGTGCTCGGCAGGTATGAAGTTCTGTAGTCGTGCGGAGGTCTGTTTATTTTCCTTCTCCTCAATTATGCTGGGTTGTGAGGGACTCAAGTGGCCTTGGGTGCGGGATTCCCTTGCCTATGGGGACAGAGATGAGTGTGTGAGTAGGGTGGTAGATTATTCTAACTAACTAACTAAATAAGTAAGTCTCTAATGACATGAATGGAGTTCTTTTGGGAAGTCAAGAGTTCCTCGGCTAGTCAAGAACTTCCCCACACCTTATAAAACCTGAAGGTTCATGACTTTGTTCAAAATAGTCCACCAGTTTCATCTGTCCTGAGCTGTATGACTCCAATCAGGCCCCCCCCCCCCCCCCTCG
>Ga0131853_10004629_pt1 | contig 24656 bp, 24 predicted proteins | sample TergutLab28metaG_FD_92764 | JGI IMG/M metagenome (GOLD analysis project Ga0131853, IMG submission 92764) | Labiotermes labralis P1 segment gut microbial communities from Petit-Saut dam, French Guiana - Lab288 P1 (version 2) (version 2) | ecosystem: Host-associated > Arthropoda: Insects >...
AACATTTCCGCTAGCGAAAACCCAAGCATCATGACGGCAAAGCCGATCAACACTTCCTGATAGGTAAAGCCATCAACTGAGTCAAACATCATAAACAGAAACGCAAGGCTCATAAACACAGCAAAAGCTACCATGAATTGACCGATTAACGTAAAGAAAAAAGATGTCTTATACTGCATCTGGCTTTTGAGATGTATTGAAAAATACTTCATATAAAGCTTCATATTATCCCCCCTGAACCACTACCCGCGAAAGCGCGCGGCTCATCCAAAACCGCCCGATTGTAACCAGAGCTACCAGCCAAAAGACCTGCAAACCAATCCCTCTCACGATCGCAGCCCCTTCCAGATAACCGCTAAAAATCAGCAGCGGCATATTCTGCATAGAGCCGAATGGTAAAAGCTCCGCGACAGTACGAACGCTACCCGGAAAAAACGGCAGCGGAATATATGCACCGGACATAAAATCCGCAAAAATTCCGACAATAAGTCGGGAACCAGCACTATTGAGAGTATAAAACGCTGAGATATACACCAGCATAGAAAAAGAAAGCACTACCCCTAGAGCAAGCACCATACTGATTGCAAATAGCCCCCACCGCATAAGCTCCGTTGGAATAACAAGTCTAAACGGGTGCGGCAAGAAGAATGCCACCGCAAAAATAGGAATAGCCCTTAGCAGTGTACGCGAAACCCGATTTGCCGCAGTCATACTAAGCCAGCGGCTATATAAATCCATAGGTCGCACCAGCTCATAGGCAATTGAGCCGGTCTCAATAGATTCAAAAATTGAGTTATCATAGAACCATAGAAAAAACAACGCGACAAAGGCTTGCTGCAGCCAGATATAAGTCACGGTATGGGAAAATTCCATAGGAAAACTACCTGGGTTGCTCCGATAAAACGCAGCAAAAGCCAGGATATACATAAAACCCCATGCAAACTGGGTAGTAACACCTGCAAGAGCCGCTCCTCGGTATTGCAAGGTGTTAAGGAAACGGATACGGAATAGTGCTCGGTAGGGTTTAAGATTGATTGTCATATGTTCACCGCCTTTAATTTGCTGTTGAATTTTGCTAAAACGCTATGTATAGTAGCCATGGAGGTGTTTTCGATGCAAAACAGCAGTATCGAAAGGGATTGGGATATATTAATCATTGGTGGGGCTTCTGGCTCAGGAAAAACGAGCATAAGCCGCCCGTTATCTAAATTTTATGGCATTGACCTTGTCAGGATTGATGATTTCCAATGTTTTTTGGAGGCAATTATATCACCTGAGCAGATATCCAATCTACACTACTGGAAAATAGAACCGACCTGGCGTGAACAAAGTGTTGACTGGGTTGTCGAAAGATTAAAAGATGTCAGTCGGGCATGGATGCCTGGTTTGAAAGCCATTATAAAAGATCGTCTCGAAGAAAACATACCCATGATTCTTGAAGGTGATTTCATTCATCCCGAGTTACCACTTGCATTCAACAATCCACGAATCAAAACCATATTTATACACGAACCTTCAAAAGAGCAGATATTACAAAATTACCTATCGCGCGAAGGAAAACATCAAGCACACCGAGCAGAAATAAGCCACGCATTTGGAAACTGGTTAAAAGAAAACTGCGAGAAGTACAGTATTCCGATTATTGAATTCCGTCCGTGGGATAATCTCATGGAACGGGTTATTTCGTGTTTACACGACTAAAGGAGCCATATAGTGGGATACATTGAAGAACTGCGCGCAATAATTGGGCCTAGGAGAATAATATTAAATGGCTGTATAGCATTTATAGTAAATCCCCAAGGGCAAATCCTCATGCAGCAACGAAAATATCCATATGGAAAATGGGGGCTGCCTGGAGGGTTGATGGAGCTTGGTGAATCAACCGAGGAAACTACAAGACGGGAAGTTCTCGAAGAAACAGGGCTTATGCTAGGTAATTTATCATTGTTTGGTGTTTATTCGGGCAAAAAATATTTGTGTATAGCACAAAATGGCGATGAATTTTATGTGGTCACAACTGTGTATACAACAGCTGAGTATACTGGAGGTTTGTGCATAAATGATAATGAGTCTTTAAAATTCGAATGGGTAGATATTGATAATTTACCGGAAGATATCGCCGGCACACATAGAGATATAATAAATGATTACGTTTCACGCTTAAAATTGTAACCTTATATGATCGCGAATTTATGCCGGGAGACATGGCAGCCTATTGTCACAGCTACGGGTAGCCCTGCGATATGGGTAGGATAAGTGAGAATACGCACGCCTAGGGCTGTGGTTTTGCCTCCCAAACCTGCTACACCGATATTTAGCTCGTTGATTTTTTGTAAGAGTCTGTCTTCTACATCGACCCAATATGGGTCTTTTTTATTGTCGTACATCTTTGCCAGAGCTTCCTTGGAAAGCAGTGCGGCTTTTTCCATTGTACCCCCTACTCCAACGCCTACCAGTATCGGTGGGCAGGGGTCAGCTCCGGCTTTTTTTACTGTATCTAGTACAAAGTTTTCTACTCCTGCTAGACCTTCCGAAGGGGTGAGCATTTTGACTGCGCCTTTGTTTTCGCTGCCAAAGCCTTTTGGCATTACCATGATTTTTATTTTGTCCCCATCTACCAATTTAAAGTGGATAACCGCCGGTGTGTTATCGCCTGTGTTAACCCGGCGGATTGGGTCGGCTACTATGCTTGCCCGAAAATAGCCATCGCGGTAGCCTTGGCGTACGCCTTCGTTGATTGCGTCGGTTATATTGCCTTGTATGTGTACATCCTGACCGATTTCTATGAAAACTACTGCTAATCCTGTGTCCTGACACATGGGCATTTTTTCGGTCTCAGCGATTTGCATGTTTTCTATTATCATGTCTAGGGCGTTCCTTGCTTGTGGTGAGGTCTCTGATTTACGTGCCGCGTGGATGCATCGGCATATATCCGGGTCGGCATGGATATTGGCTTCTATGCATAATCTTGCAATAGTTTCCGTTATTTGCGTAGCTAGTATTTTTCTCATCGTTTATCCTCCAATCAAATCAAAAGCTAAAACCCTGTCATTGCGAGGAACGAAGTGAAGAAGCAATCCAGAGGTTGGATTGCTTCGCTTCTCTCGCAATGACGGGGGTAAGTGCGTGACGAGGGGGTTATAGATTCTCCCCCATTCTGGTCATAGACTCGGGGTCTAGGATTTTTCTTATCATTTCTTCGCCGCCTAGGCGGTTTACCAGGGATTCATCCTTTAAACATATTTCTAGTGCTGTCATTTTTTCCTCTAATGCGATCCTGGCTATTGCCCCGGCTCTTTCGTAGCCTATATATGGTGTGAGGGCTGTTGCTAGGATTGGGCTTTCTTCTACATATGCTTTTATACGCTTGAGATTGCTTTCACTTATACGGAGCTTCTTTACGCATTTTTCGCCAAAGACCTTGAAGGCATTATTCATCATACTAACGGACTGTATCAGGTTGAATATAAGTACCGGCTGCATAACGTTAAGCTCAAACTGCCCTGCTTCCGAGGCTAGACTTACGGTCAGATCATTTCCTATTACCTGGAAGGCAACCTGGTTTATCAGCTCTGGCAGAATGGGATTTACTTTCTCAGGCATTATTGATGAGCCGTGTTGCAATTTTTCCATTGTGATTTCTCCAAGCCCGCACTGCGGCCCCGAGGCCATTAGACGTAAGTCATTGGCTATTTTGGACATGTTTATCGCACAGATTTTAAGCGCAGCAGAAACTTCCGTAAAGCAGTCCGTGTTCTGGGTACCGTCTACCAGGCTCTCGCAGCGTTTTAGGTCTTCCAAGCCTGTGATTTTTCTCAGCTGCTCTATTACATCTTTTACATATGCAGGATTGGCGTTTAAAGCCGTGCCGACTGCTGTCGCGCCTAGGTTTACTTCATATAAATAGTTGCCTGTCTTGCTGATTCTGTCTATATCACGCTTGAGCACCCGCAGATATGCGTCAAATTCTTGACCTAATCGGATTGGTACCGCGTCTTGCAGATGGGTGCGACCCATTTTGACTACCGTATCAAACTCAGCGGATTTTTCTTTGAAAATATCGGCTAGTTCGTTCATTGTTTCCAGTAGCTCGTCCAGCAGCTTTCTTATGCAAATCCTGGCGGCAGTTGGGATTACATCATTAGTAGATTGAGACATATTTACATGGTCGTAGGGATTTATTATTGCGTTTAAGTATTTTTCGTGACCCATTTCCACCAAGGCGATGTTCGCGATTACCTCATTTGCATTCATATTGAGCGAGGTTCCGGCTCCGCCTTGGATGGGGTCTACCACGAAGTGCTCATGATAATACCCGTCGATTATTGCATCACATGCATTGACTATATATATGAAGATTCCTGGTGCTTTTTTTTCAAGGATTTGCTTGTTGGCATGGGCTGCGGCTTTTTTTACCATGGCAATGGCCTTTATTAACTCAGGATGTAGCTGGTAATTGGTAATAGGAAAATTATCAAGTGCCCTATGGGTGCTGATACCGTAGTAAGCACCATGTGGCAGGATTACCTTTCCGAGGGAGTCCTCAACGGTTTTGCCCTGCCTGGATTTGATTGTCATGGGTATCGTCCTTTCAGTTTTTTGTAAGCAATTCTGCTTTATATCGGCTCCGACTATCGCTAAAAACGCGTAGATGCGTTCGCGTTTTCAGCTCTGCCGGAACCGTATAAAACTAGATTTGCTTTGCGTATTATGCATTATTTATGGCGAGAATGACAGATAAATTTGTGTTACAACCGCTCCCCACTTCCGGCGGAGAGCGGTCAGTTTGATTTTATCCAGATAAAGGAGTGAATTAAATCTTGCTAAAATACATGAAAAAATATCACTGGGTGATACTAGTATTGCTGCTGGTTATTGGTGTTATTGTCTGGTTCTTCGCCAGATCAAGCCAGGTGGAGCAGAACTTCCAAGGAATATTTATTATGGAGGAATCCCCATCGATATCTATATAAAACCCAAGAAAAAGGTCACACTATCCGGTCAATCATCGATTCTTATACAGGATGTAGCCGATGTAGTCGCTACTGCCGACGTTGCTGATAAAGTCAATACAATGAAACTGCAAGATATAGGTCACGACGGCGAAAAGAAAAAAAGCTACCTGGTTAGTGTCACCGATATCATAAAAAAAATTAAGAAAACTTACCCAGATTACACTGTCAACAATGTAGGCGAAATGGATACCCTGGTTCAGCACTCAGCCGAAAAAAGCCGTGATCGCACATGGTTGAAATGGCTGAAGATTGTCTTTGTGGTCATAGTGCTATTTGTCGGCTCGTCCACCGCGATAATGTCCTTCCACACAGACGGGCAAATGCCCAAGATTTTTGAGAACTATTACCGGATGCTCTACGGTGAGGAAAAAGCCAACCCTGCAATCGTTAATGTCCCCTACTCTATCGGTATAGCTGTCGGTATTATTGTTTTCTTTAACCATTTCATGGGAAAAAAAATCACCGATGATCCAACCCCAGTCGAGGTTGAAATGGAGCTATATGAAAAGGATGTCACAGAAACTGTGGTAGAGGTTTTGAATCAGCGTAAGGAAGCAAAGGAAGACGGAGTCAAAAATGGACTGGATTAGACATGCTGCATCCATAATACTTGGGTTTACGTCTGGTTTGGTGGTTGCGGGAGCGGTTTATGCGTTTATTACCATAGTCGGCGTAGTGCCCAGGCTTGCCCAGAAAACCGGAACCAAGCATAGGATTAAGGTCTATGAATCAGCTCTTGCCCTTGGCGGTATCTTTGGGACGGTGGCAGGGATTGTAAACTTTTATATTCCTATTGGATTTATTGGAATTGTGATTCTTGGGCTTGCGAATGGGATTTTTGTGGGATGTCTTGCCATGAGCCTTGCGGAGGTTTTGAACGTCATCCCGATTTTTACACGAAGGGCACGCTTGCAGCGAGGTTTATTTTTCCTAGTGCTGGCTATAGCGCTTGGAAAGCTAGCTGGAGCACTTTTGTACTTCTTGGTACCTGGTTTTTTTGATACAGGGAATATGTAAGATGTTACAAAGAAAGCGGTATGCTAGCATACCGATCTTTGTGCAAATTGGAGGGAGCAACTATGGTTGACAAAAAGCATTACGACGAAATGGTTAAGAAAGCTTCGCCTGCAAGCACTGTGGGCGTCAACTGCCTCAAGGCTTTTCTGGTAGGGGGTAGTATCTGTGCAATCGGACAGGTGCTTTACAACATATTTGATGCGCGGGGGTTCTCACGAGAGGATGCAGGGCTAATGGTTGCGGGGATACTTATCATAACGGCGATTATCCTCACGGTTCTGGGGCTCTACAATAAGTTGGGAAAACACGCCGGTGCTGGGTCGGTTGTACCGATAACAGGCTTTGCCAATGCCATAGCTGCGCCTGCAATCGAATATAAAAAAGAAGGCCTGGTGCTTGGGGTTGGGGCAAAGATGTTTGTAATTGCAGGGCCCGTAATTGTGTACGGGGCACTGACATCGGTTGTGGTAGGGCTTATTTATTATTTCATGAAATAAGGTGAACACATGCATAAACACATAGGCGAACAGACCGTCCGCTTTGCAAACCCGCCGACAATTACAGCTACGGCGGCAATAGTGGGGCCAAAAGAAGGCGAAGGCCCGCTGGCTGAGTACTTCGATGTAATATCACCGGATGTACTATTCGGAACAGATAGCTGGGAAAAAGCTGAAAGTGAGCTATCCCGCCAGACAATTACCCTTGCGGTGCAAAAAGCTAATCTCCAACTTACAGATATTCAATATATCCTTGCCGGAGATTTGCTTAATCAGGAAACCGGTACTACCTTTGGGGTACGGGATTTGGGGCGACCTTTTTTTGGACTTTTTGGGGCGTGCTCCGCTATAGGCGAGGCGATGTCTCTTGGAGCGATGATAATAGATGGGGGGTTTGCAAATAATGTCGTTGCATCGGCAAGCAGCCATTTTTGCGCGGCGGAAAAGACATTTCGCTTTCCGCTTGAGCTGGGTACCCAGCGTCCTCCCACTGCGTCATGGACTGTAACAGGCGATGGTGCGGTTGTGCTATCCGCCACGGGAGCAGGCCCGTATGTAACCGCCGCAACCACCGGTGCAATTCTAGATTTTGGGATAAAGGACGCGAACAATATGGGCGCGGCTATGGCTCCTGCTGCTGCGGATGTGATAATAAAGCATTTTCAAGATTTAGACCGACAGCCCGATTACTATGATGTGATTGCAACCGGCGATTTAGGAGCTATAGGCAAGGATCTATTCTTGCAATTGATGGACAAAGCAGGCTATAGCTTACATCAAAACCATAAAGACTGCGGATTGCTAATCTTCGACCGAGAAAAGCAGGATGTACACGCAGGAGGCAGCGGCTGCGGCTGCTCGGCAGCAACCTTCGCCGGATATTTTTATAAACAGATATTACGGGGAGAACTAAATAAAATGCTACTCGTGCCAACGGGTGCTCTACACAGTGTCGCAACAATGCAACAAGGGGAGAGCATACCGGCAATAGCGCACGCCGTAGCAATAGAAAGGAATAAATAAGATGAATATTCTCTGGGCTTTTATAGTAGGCGGAGCCATATGCGTAATTGGACAGCTCCTAATAGACCTCACAAAACTAACCCCTGCTCGTATCTTAGTCTTGTTCGTAGTAGCAGGCTGCATTCTCGGCGGCTTTGGCTGGTACGACCGGCTGGTAGATTTTGCGGGAGCGGGTGCAACTGTTCCGCTTCCGGGTTTTGGTAATTTGCTGGCTCGGGGCGTAAAAAAGGCTGTCGATGAGCGAGGATTGCTAGGCGTTATTACCGGCGGGTTTACTGCTATGGCTGGCGGGGTAACCGTTGCGGTTGTGTTTGGGTATCTGGCGGCGTTGATTTCTTCCCCTCGGGGTAAGAGCTAGATTTTTCGTTGCATTTTCGATTATCTTGTGTATACTACGAATAAGTAAATTCATATGGTGCTTCGCAGCCGCCCTTGGCGGCACATGGAATGTGGGTGAGAATCCCCGCGAACGGGTCACTGTGATGCCTGACGGTTACAAAACCAGACAGGATAAGTCAGATACATGGCGATGTACTGGGTTACTGCCCCGACAAGTGCAGACCGATATGTACATACTCTTTTTTGTGTGCAAATTCGCGCTTATGTCGTGGGAGGTGACTCCTTGATGTAAGCGTTTTTTATATGCAAATTACGCGGCTTGCCGCTTAAAATAAAAGCACTAAAAAAATTATATGTAAAGGAGTTTTTAAAATGCAAAAGAGAAAAATTTTTGCAATTCTGCTTGCGTTGGTTCTTGCCTTTGGAATTTTACCCATGTCAGTAGCAGCAGAAGGAAACAGAATAACCGTTTTTGTATCCTTTGAAGGGTACAACCTTGGACATGGGTTTTATGTAGAACCCACAGCAGTAAACCTGCCTGCAGGCGCGTCCGCATGGGATGCAACAGTGTATTTGCTAGAAGCAAAGGGATTAGATTATGAACTCACTCCTTGGGGTGGGCTCAGCAGGATTTTTGGTATTCATCCTGGCTTTGTAGAGCTTCCGGCACATATCACTCTTGAGCTAGGTGAAGGGGCTGAGGACGGCTCAGTAGGCGAGTTTGACTATTCCGAACAAGCTGGCTGGATGTACACGGCAAATCACTTTATGACTCCGGTGGGTGCAGCGGATTTTGTACTTGTTACCGGCGATGTCATCCGTTGGCAGTTCACTGTTGAAGGCTGGGGTGCAGACCTTGGTCTTAGCTTTGAAAGGGGAGCGTTTGCCCAGCTATATGAACACGCAGACAAAAGCGAACTTATTCGCGGAATGTTTGCGGTAGGAGCAAATCCAGAAGCTGTGGAAGCTGCACTGGAAGCAATCATCGATCCCACAGCAACCCAAGAAGAAGTTGACGAAGCCTTTGTTGCCCTAGATTTGCCAAGTGAAGCCACCGACACAACTGATCTGGCGGCAGCAATCGAAGACGGCGCAACAAGGAAAAGAGAAACATATGTCCCTGCCGATGCACAGTGGGATCCTCCGGCATGGGGGCTTTTCCAAACAGCCCTGACCGCTGCAGAAGTTGTCTATGCTAATGAAGCAGCAACCCAACTGGCGATTACAGGAGCTACAGAGCGTCTTGTCGCGGCAATAGCGACATTGGAGCCTATCTCTCCCGCTGAAGATGAAACCGAGGAAGAAACTATTGAAGAAGAAATCGTAGAAGAAACAATTGAATGGGTAAACCCCTTTGTCGATGTTACCGAAGACGATTGGTTCTATACCTATGTGCGTTTTGTATACACAAACAACCTGATGATAGGTACTGCCGTAGGTGTGTTTTCACCAAACGCATCTCTTACACGTGCTATGGCTGTAACTCTTCTATGGCGTGCAGCAGGCGAACCCGCAGCAGACACAGCATCAAGCGCGTGGTATGCGGTAGCTGTGGCATGGGCTATGGAAGAAGGCATTATCCCAAGCGATAGCTTTGCGGCAAGAGAAGTAATAACCGCAGATCAGTTTGCTGAAATGCTAGGGCTAGACGCAGAGGAAGGCCCTTTGACCCGTGCTGACGCGGCAGCAATGATTCAAAGATTTATAGAACAAGGGTAATAAACGGGAGGCAGCACAAGATGCGCAAAATACTAGCATTTTTATTAGCATTTATAATGTTCGCCGGTCTTGTCATGCCCATAAGCACAGTTGCGAGCCGTTCCGCTAATGCAGGACGGCTCGACCCTGTATCATGGGAATATGCCAAAAACCGTGCATTAGACTGGATTCAGGCGGCTTCACCCAATCCTATTGTTGGCAGTGTAGGCGGGGATTGGACGATACTTGCACTGGCAAGGTCAGGTCGCGTTACCGCAGATGACCCTCAGGTACAAGCATGGCTGGCTGACTTGGATAGGATACTTACGGATGTTGAAAGACTTTCTCAAAGCCATGATATCCAAAACCCACCCTCAGTGGGAACATTCCCGGCTGCTTTGCGCCGCTGGACGGATTTCCAAAGAGTGACAATCGCGCTATCCGCGCTGGGCTTGGATGCTTCTAATTTGGGCGGCCATGATTTGACGGCGATTTTTGAATATACACCTGTAACCCAGCGTCATGCTCTCAACCAAACAATCAACGGGGATATCTATGCCCTTATTGCTCTTGACACCATGCCTTACTACGGCGGCAGGGATGGTTTTATTCAAGTACTAATTAACACACAACGGGAAGACGGCACATGGAGCCTCAACCCTGCTATGCCCACATCACCCGCTGATATAAGCGTAACGGCTATGGCAATTCAAGCCCTCGCACTTTATCACAATGACCCCACGGTAGCAGATGCGGTGGCAAACGCCATGGATTGGCTTCGCGCACAGACCTTCGAAGACCCGGAAGGCATATCTCAAATGATAGTGGCACTTACGACCCTTGGCTCTGAGTTTGCGGAGGAAGCAGCGTACTATGTAAATCATCTGCTTAGATGGTTCGATCCTGTATCTGGGGGCTTTAGACGACCTAACCCACATGACCCGGTCAATCATATGGCAACAGAACAAGCTGCTTACGCATTAACAGCCTACTGGCGTTTTGTAAACGGTATGACATCGCTGTATGACATGAGCGATGCATTTGCGGAAACAAATGAAACAACAGAGCCGTCCCCCACTCCTCAGCCTAATGTCTATGGGCTTCCCGGCAGACATGCAGATGTACGCAGAATCGAAGTTATTGCACAAGGAAGAACATTTGAAGATATCCGAAATCACGCAAACCGCAACGCAATAGAAGCTCTTGCTTCAAGAGGTATAATAAACGGCAGAAGTGAGAATGCTTTTGACCCAGCCGCCACAATGACACGGGCTGAGTTTGCCGCAATCATTACACGAGCCCTTGGGCTACCTGCTAGACCAAACGCCGGATTCACTGATGTTTCGCCTAACGCGTGGTTTGCAGGAGCTGTGGACACTGCTTTTTACTATGGAATAGTAAACGGTGTCTCATCCACAATGTTTAATCCGCATGGTACAATAAACCGCCAAGAAGCTGCCGTAATGGTAGCGCGGGCGGCAAGGCTAACTGGGATGGATACAGACCTAGGGGAAGTAGAAACCTTGAACTTACTTGCCATGTTCGGCGATTACCGCACTGCTGCTCGTTGGGCTTGGAGTTCACTAGCCTTTTGTTACCGTGAAGGGATTTTGGACGATGCTGAATTTTACATTCAACCCTTGATTGCAATTACAAGGGGGGAGATAGCCGAAATGTTATATCGGATGCTGGGGCGTGCTAATTTGCTATGAGAAAACACAGAACTAAAATTATAGCGGCAGTTATTGTGCTGGCAGTGCTTGCAGGGGCTTGGTTTATGGGCGGCACGCCTGATATTAACGAACCCGATTTAACCGGCTTGGTTGCGGACGCAGCCGAGCCGGATGATATTATGCCGGAAACCACTCCATCGATAGATGAAAACACACCCGAGCCATATCACCAGGATGATATAGAGGAAATAGCTGAAGACGAAATACCGGAAACAAATAATGAGCCGGAACCAATAAGCGAACCTGTAGATCAAGCTCCCGACGAACCAGAAACGCAAGAACAGGATGAACCAGAAACGCAAACAACTGAGGAGTATCACCCGGACGAGCCGCAAGCGGAAACCGAAACCATCACAGAAATCCCTGTTCCGGTTGAACCGGAAGATGAGATTGCTGATGATGGATCATTCATCGTCACATTGGAAATTCGAGTGGATATGCTTCTTCCCAATATGCATTTGCTCAACAGCGATAAGCATGAGCTTGTGCCTGACAATGGTGTGATTTTCCCAAGGACGGAAGTCACCGCCTATGAAGGCGAAAGCGTGTTTAACGTGCTTCAACGAGAAACGCGCCGGCATCGTATTCATATGGCTTCTCGCTTTACACCGGTACTTAATTCCGCATATATAGAAGCAATCAATAACATATATGAATTTGACGCAGGGTCACTTTCCGGCTGGGTTTATAGCGTAAATGGCTGGTTTCCGAACTTTGGCTCATCGCGCTACCAGTTAAGCCCTGGCGATGTAATTGAATGGCATTTTTCCCTTGATCTTGGTCGCGATCTAGGCATGGACTGGGTTGACGGAGGTCAACTGGATGACTAGAGACACATTCGCCGGATTTCACCCAACTGTAAACATGCTGTACTTTGTGGCAGTAATCGGTTTTGCCATGTTCCTGATGCACCCTATCACACTAGGTATATCTTTTGTCTGCGCCGTAACCTATGCTGTCTATCTTGGAGGAAGAAAAACGCTGCGATTTGGGCTTATTTTCATACTGCCCATGCTGATTTTAACAGCAGGATTTAACCTGCTATTCAACCATCAAGGCGGCACAATTCTTGCCTATTTGCCAAACGGTAACCCGGTCACGTTGGAATCAACAATTTACGGCATAGCGGCAGCAATCATGCTTATCACTGTAATTGCGTGGTTTTCCTGTCTTAATAAAGTAATGGAAAGCGATAAAATTGTGTATCTGTTTGGCAAGGCAATCCCGGCACTTTCGTTAATCTTGGCTATGTCCTTGCGTTTTGTACCGCGCTTTAGGGCGCAGATCAAGGTTATTTCCAATGCACAAAAATGTATAGGGCGGGACATTTCAAGCGGGAACATCTTTCAAAAAGCCTGCCACGGTATAAAAATCCTATCCGCCATGGTGACATGGGCATTGGAAAACGCCATAGACACCGCCGACAGCATGAAAGCGCGAGGTTATGGGCTACCGGGGCGAACGGCTTTTTCAATCTACCGTTTTGACAAGCGGGACGGTAAGGCGATATTATTTATTCTGGGCTGTGTGAGCGTGGTAATAGCCGGAGCGGCTACGGGCGCGTATCGCTTTCGTTATTTCCCTACAATAGTAGGGGAATGGGCTGGGCTTACCACTATTATTGTGTTTGCCACATACTTCGCACTTTGCGCGCTTCCTATCGTGGTAAACATAAGAGAGGATATGTATTGGAATGAAAATCGCAGGGCAACACAGTTATAAAATCGAAAATCTTACCTTCACATATCCGAATAGAGAAAACCCCGCGCTGGAGGGAATAAACTTATCCATTGAGCGCGGGGCTTTTTTAGTGCTTTGCGGGCCATCCGGCTGTGGTAAGACCACGTTGCTTCGCCAGCTCAAACCATCAATCGCTCCCCATGGCATGATGCATGGTACGATTTATTTTGATGGGATACGTTTAGATCATCTTTCCGCCCGTGATGCCGCCGAAAAAATCGGCTTTGTATTGCAGTCTCCAGACAACCAAATCGTTACAGATAAAGTATGGCACGAACTAGCTTTTGGGTTGGAAAGCCTTGGGCTTAAAACCCCAGAGATACGATTACGAGTAGCGGAGATGGCGAGTTTTTTTGGCATTCAAACATGGTTTCATAAACCGGTTACTGAGCTAAGCGGTGGGCAAAAGCAATTACTTGTATTAGCTTCGGTAATGGCGCTGCAGCCTACAGCTTTGATTCTGGACGAACCTACAAGCCAGCTTGACCCAATTGCTGCGGGTGAATTCCTCGGAACGGTTGCAAAAATCAATCGGGAGCTAGGGGTTACTGTAATCCTTACGGAGCATAGGCTGGAAGAAGCCTTTCTTTTAGCCTCTCGAGCAGTTGTAATGAATAAAGGGCATATCATTTCGGACGGCGCGCCGAGAGAAGTTGGTTTGCACTTGCAAAAACAGGATAACAGCATGTTTCTTGCCATGCCAACTCCGATGCGGGTATGGATGGCTTGTGACGGCACGGGGACTGCCCCTATCACCGCAAGAGATGGGGCTATGTGGCTAGAAACCCAAACCATTAAAAATGAAATCGAAGAAATCGCGGCACTTCCCAGTCTCAAAAAAGCTGTAGAGCTGAAAGATGTATGGTTTAAATATGAAAAAAATCTCCTCGATGTAGTAAAAGGCTTAAATTTCAAAGCTCACTATGGCGAAATAACAGCAATACTAGGCGGCAATGGCACGGGAAAAACCACCACTCTCACGCTAATTGCAGGGCTTAACAAGCCCTATCGCGGGGATATATATACCGACACACAGGTTTACGCACTACCCCAAAACCCACAGACACTATTTGTGGCAAAAACCGTGCGGGATGATTTATTGGAAATCCTGACGGGGCAGAAATTATCCAAAAGTGATAAGGCAAGCAAGCTCGCACATATCGAAAAATTATGCCGCCTTGAAGTTCTGATGGATAGCCACCCCTATGATTTATCCGGCGGGGAGCAGCAACGAGCGGCACTTGCAAAGGTGCTTTTACTACAGCCGAAAATTTTATTACTGGACGAGCCCACAAAGGGGCTTGACGCGGAATACAAGCAGATATTCGCGGCAATCCTGCGTAAACTGACCGACGACGGAGCTGCCGTGGTACTGGTCAGCCATGATGTAGAGTTCTGCGCGGAATATACCGACCGCTGCGGGTTATTCTTCGATGGTAATATCGTTACCGAAAACACACCAAGGGAATTTTTCAGTGGAAATAGCTTCTACACCACCACGGCAAACCGTATGGCGAGGACAACGCTGCCACTAGCTATAACCGCAAGGGATATAATTCACGCCATTGGAGGCAAGATGCCCTCCGCGCCTCAACACTATAAAACTGAGGCTCAGCAGCAAAAACGTGAGCATACAGAACCTAAAGCAGATGCAAGCACTGCACATCCGCAGGTTGTGCTAAAAAAGCCCATTTCTAAACGCACTATAATGGCGACAATTTTGGTGCTGCTAACCATACCTCTAACCATTTACATTGGTATTCTGTTTTTGGATGACCGCCGATTTTTATTCATTTCTATTTTAATCATATTCCAGACAATGCTACCCTTCGCGCTTGTATTTGAAGGAAGAAAACCGCAGGCACGAGAAATCGTTGTTATTGCCGTGCTGATTGCGATAGCCGTGGCGGGGCGTGGAGCATTTTTCATGCTTCCTCAGTTTAAGCCGATTATCGCACTAATTATTATAGCCGGAGTCAGCTTCGGCGCGGAATCCGGTTTTCTTGTGGGGGCAATGTCCATGTTTGTGAGTAACATGTTCTTCGGGCAAGGGCCGTGGACACCGTGGCAGATGTTTGCTGCAGGGATTATAGGATTTCTTGCCGGGATATTGTTCCGCAAGGGGCTTATTAGCCGCTCGCCTATACCCCTTGCTATTTTCGGCGGTATGAGTGCATTCTTCATATACGGCGGCATCATGAGCCCTGCCAGTGTGATTATGTGGCAGCCTAGCCCTACAAGAGAGATGTTTATAATTGCTATTTCATATGGAATCCCATTTAACCTTGTACTTGCCGCAGCAACTGTATTCTTTATTATTATTTTTGCGCGACCAATGCTAGAGAAGCTAGATAGAATTAAAGTGAAATACGGATTGGTTGAGCATATCCAGTAGTGAACCAATATTTTTCACAGTTTTTTCATTCAAAAAATGCTCGATTTTTTCAACCTGAACCAGTTCATTATCAGTCCCATTTACATAGCATAGAAACCGATGCAGGATGTCATGGCGATAAACAAGGTATTTTCCTCGTTCAATCCCGGTTGATGTCAGCTTTATGTAATTGTATTTTTCCGACGAAACCAACCCCTGCTTCCGAAGATTACCCACCATTTTCGAAGCAGAAGACGGCTTAACATTAAGGCTATCAGCAAGAGCACCAATTCTAACCACCTCTCCCGATATGTGAAGTCTATATATCATCTCCAAATAATCTTCCATGGAATGGGTAATTTCGTTGTTCTCAAGTAGTGCGTAGCCCTTTAACGTATAGAACTTATCCATAATCAGCTCCTATCAATCATAACCCTGTGTCAGCCCCAATAAGCCAACCTCCCTGTCAACATAAAAACGTTGAGCGAAGCGAAGCAATCCAGAACCGACTGGCTAGATTGCTTCGTCGCTACGCTCCTCGCAATGACAATGGGAGGATGTAACCAACCCTGACATGCTTGCATATTTTAGCGTAGGGAAACTATTTTTCCTTACGCTAATTTTATTTTGAAGGAGCATTTGTTATGCAAGTTATTTCTGGGCTTATTGTGTCTATTGACGCGTTTTTTATCGGTTTATCACTGGGATTGCAAAAGGGTTGCCGCTTTGCTTATCTTATAGCGATTAATATAGCTTTGCTTGGATTATGCCTTATCGGCTTTTTTGCCGCTGGGCGGATTTATGAGTATATTCCATTTGAAACGGATTTAATCGTAGGGATTTGCTTCATTGTGCTGGGGCTTTGCTATATACTGCAATCAAAACGCCCCCGGGTATCCGAGGGCGAAAGTCGCAAAACAATTATTCTTGTAGGGCTCGTAATGAGCATCGAAGCTATGTTAATCACAATGGGGATTACATTTGTTTTTCTGCCGTATTCCACGCTTGCTATACCGATAACGGTAGCACTTGCGCATTTTTGTTATTCATCTCTTTCATTTTGGCTGGCACGATCTAAGCATGTAAAACGAATCCCGACTTCGGTTTGCCATTTTATTTCAGGAGGTGCATTGATTATTTATGGGCTGATGGCACTTTTTGTGGAGATTTTTTAGCGTTTATCAGCTCAATACAAAGCTCTGCATTACGCGCTGAGAGCTCCCGGAGCTTATCCGCCGCCGCATATATATCCGCTGATATTTTCTCATAATCATCGTGTATTGCCTTAGCATACTCTACCAGCTTGTCCGCGCAGGTTTCCTCCACCGGCATGTGAAAGCTCTGCCCCATAAACTCCATAAACTGCCGTACCTTGGGGCTATATACCAGCCCGATACAGGGTACGCCCTTTTCCATTGCGTAAACCAGGGCATGGAGCCGCATTGCTATAGCAAAATCAGCAGCACCCATTATAGCTCTACCCTGGTGGAAATCGCGGAAATCAGGCTCAATAAGGACGCTCGGCTCTTTCATTAATGCCATAACCCTACGGGAAATATCCGAGTCTTGGTCTATACGCATCGGTACAAACACCGCTTGATATCCATAAGTTTTGGCTACAAAATCTGCGAAAGACGCTACCTGCTCTTCTAAATCAGGAGGATTATGCGGCCAGCTCCGCAGGTTAATCGCAAAAAACCGACCTGTTACCCCCATTTTTCTCAAAAGCGCTTCACGGCTCTTGGCAGGCGGAAGTGCAAGCGCGGCATCAGCGGTTACATATACTGTCGGCCCCGTAACTCCGATTTGGCTGAGAGCTTCCAATGATTCCGGCTCTCTGAGAGTTATCAAATCTACCTTATTCAGAGCTCGGCGGGCTCGTCTTACATTTTTCGGACGATATACAGGCCCTATGCCTTTGGCATATAGCATATTTTTCGCACCTAGCCTACGCGCCATGTTAATAACAAGCAGATAATAAATCAAGCTCTTGGTACTGGTTTCGTCTTGGATAAGATTACCGCCGCCGGTTATAAGCAGCCCTGTTCTCCTAAGATGCCAAAAAACAGAAATAAAATTAAAGCGATGAATGGCATTTACATTAAACTGGGCGCGTGTATCTTTAGGGTTCAGAGAAAGCACCGTAAGGGAAAGGTCGTCCCGGTAAGCACGTAGATTTTGCACAATAGACTGCAAGAGCATATCGTCACCGCTGTTGTGATATCCGTAATATCCGGAAATAACGACATTGGTTTGCCGCTGTCTTGGCTTTGGTGCTCTTTTGAACATTTCCTCATATAAGTTAATCGAATCCGTTGCCATCCGCTCCAGGGAGAACTGAGTCTTTACAAGTTCGCGCCCCATGTTGCCAAGAGCAGCGCATTCATTTTCTGGCATCGCTATTATTTTTCTTATGTCAGCAGCAAGCCTTGCCCCGGTCACAGATTCATGACCACGAGCAGTGAAATTGGTGTTTATAGCTGCGTCAATATTTTCTTCTGTTAAAATGCCGATATACCCTGCTCCACCTGCCATAATCACAGGTCGCGCGGCACTTAATGCCTCCATAGAAGCTCTGGCACAATTTACAAACACATCAGCCAATACCAAAAATCGATTTACATCAGTACGCCGACCAGTGACATGGATTATTTTTCTGCCAGCTCGAGTATTGACAGCTTCTGCCCTGGTTTTTATTTCTTCATAATCATCACCATCACCAACGATGATAATCTCAATAGGCAAATCATGAGCCAGTTCTTCCGCAATCTTAATTAATGTAAACGCAGGTAAACTGATGGCATCCAGGCTATCCAAGCGGCTCACAGATAGGATTTTCATGGTTTCCGGTTTTAACCCAAGTTCTCTAGAAAGCCCCCCCGGGTCGATATCAGGTGAATATTTATCCGTATCGATTCCGTTGACTGTAAGGCTGATATTCTCCTCTTTGACCTTGTAATGGGTCAAAAGATAATCCTTTAAATCCTGGCTAACAGCAAAAACCCTATCACCCCAGTTCGATAACCGATTAAAAGGAAACGCAACAGAAAACTGCCCATGTACCGTAGTCACAAGTTGAAATTTAAGTCGTTTTTGCAATAACCCACAAATAAAGGCCGGTATACGCGCATGGGCATGTACCAGCCTGATGTCATTTTCGACAATAATTCTACGAATCGCCCGATACGACGAAAACACATTAATAAACTGCTTGTTATGCAGCGGTACTCGATAATGCTTAACGCCGCATTCCTCAAGCTCTTTTACATATACTCCCCCATTAGAAACAACATGGACATCTAGGCCCATACGTTTGAGGGTCTTGCTTAGTTCCAATACATGAGTCTCAGCTCCGCCGATCTCCATTCCCATTAGGGTCATTAGTATTTTCTGATTAGTTGGGGTTGTCATAGGTCACTCTTCTTATAAGTTTTAGGATGCTTATTTTCATCATTATATTGCAATATATTGGCGAATTATTCAAGTGGATTGTATTACTTTCATTTTTCCGATATCATGTGTAAGAAATAATTAAATGAATTGCCATTATATATTGGGCAAGAAAGGAATTTAATGTGAGAGCAATCCTTGATTTCTTTATCACCGCGTTTGAGCGCATCACAAGTGAGCACTATGTATACCAATTTTGTGAAGAGTTTGGTGGTTATACATACGTATTAACCGCCGCACAGGCATCCAATCCTCTGTGGATTGTCAGCCAGGTATTTGCATTCATCGCCCTTATTTTCATGGTATGGTCGTTCCAATGCAAGGAAAAACTGCGCGTGATGCTCCTTCTGGGCTTTGGTACATTTTTTCTCGCCTTGTCCGCCGCGCCCTTGCAGAACTGGGTGCTCGCCTCGCTCTTCTTGCAGGCTTCAGTACGTAACTATGTATTTTTCTTTTTTGACTGGCGCGTCAAGCGTGGCCTACACGTGCCCCGTACTTATTACAATGTAGCCGCAGTAATATTCTCCGCCGCGATTATTGCATCTACCATCATCATGGTACACATCATGCAAGTACCGCATACTAATCTTTTCGTGGAATGGTCTATCGCTGCTACTCTTGTAGGGCTTACAATAGGGAATGTTCTCAAAGGTCAAAACGTAATGCGTCTCTCATTCGTTGTTAACCGCATATTTAATATATACAATCATATTTACTTCCTCAATGCTATCGCCGTAATCATTGCCACACTGGCTATTATATCAAACGGAATTTATTATTTCAGGGTATTGCTTGCATGGAGGAGAGGCGAAAATTTACAAGCTGAACCGATTGCAAATGTGGCAACAATTCCAGAAACTGTTGAAGAACAAGCTATCGTCGATGCAGTAGTGCTTGACGATGAATCAGATGCCGAAGAACCAGAATAAAACCTAATGATTTCAATAGAAAAAACGCCTATCGGGATTCCCAATAGGCGTTTTTTGATTGCATACATATACAAGCCTTTGCAAATTATCCAAGAACCTCCCCGACTCTGATTTCACGACCTCGTAAATAATCCTTTGCGGTCATGCGTTTGCTGCCTGGGGCTTGGATTTCCAATATCCTTGCTACACCGCTTCCAGTACGAATAAGTAAGCCTCGGGTTTGATCGGAAGCTAAAACCGCTCCGGTTGATATCTCTTCAGACGAGATCCCCTCAGCATCTTCTATCTGCCATATTTTTATAACCTGACCATTATACATTGTATATGGTCCCGGCCATGGGTCGAATGCTCTTGTTAGATTTATTATTTCCTCAGTAGAACAGCTCCAATCTATTAATCCATCGGTTTTTTGGATGATAGGCGCATAGGAAGACTCAGCATCATCTTGGGGGATACGGGCAGCAGTTCCTGCCTCAAGCTGTGCAAGAGCTTCAATTATGCATTCCCCCCCCAGAGTCGCTAGCCGGTCATGTAAGCTCCCTACACGCTCGTCAGGGTTTATCGCAAGCTTCCGTTTATAAATCATATCACCTGTATCAATCCCTACATCCATATACATAATCGTTATTCCTGTTGTGGCTTCACCGTTTTTAATAGCAGCATGAATAGGTGATGCTCCACGATATTTTGGAAGCAAGGATGCATGAACATTGATGCAACCATGTCTCGGTATATCAAGTATTGCCTTGGGCAAAATCAGACCATATGCAGCAACCACAAAAATATCCGCGTCAAAACCTACAAGCAAGTCGCGGATTTCCTTCTTCTTTAAACTTTTCGGTTGCAAAACTTCCACACCGGCTTCAAGAGCTACAGCCTTGACGGGGGAGCTTTGCATTTTATGCCCACGCCCTGCCGGTCTGTCCGGCTGGGTGTACACTGCTACTACCTCGTGATGCTTAAGTAACTGCTTCAATGTCGGCACTGCAAATTCTGGTGTGCCCATGAATACTATTTTCATTTATCATCTGCCTCGTTTTCAAGAACCCGTACATTAGCCGCCCTATCTAAATATAACACCCCTTCAAGATGGTCTAGCTCATGACATAGCACCGAGGCTAGATATTCTTCTGCTTCTACGGTGAAAATTACGCCTTCGCGGTTTTGGGCTTGCACTGTTATATTCATTGGTCTTTCTATATCACCATGATAGCCTGGTATGCTTAGGCAGCCCTCGTCGCAGGTTTGAGTGCCTTCTGATTTAATTATTTCCGGGTTTATCATTTCGTAAAAGTCATCTTCGCAATCAATTACTACTACTCGTTTTAGCACACCTACCTGTGGTGCGGCTAGACCAACACCGTTTTTATCCTTAAGGGTCTCTAGCATATCATCTAATAACGCTAATATTTTATCGTTAATATCTGTTACCTGTTTTGCCTTTTTTCTTAGAATAGCATCGCCTTCTACACGAATCTGTCTTAGTGCCATAATATCTCCTTTAATCCAGCATCACCGGGTTGAGATTTAAATGAATATGCATTCCGGTGAGGGGGTCGTTTTCACGCAGTTTCTTTATACAATATAGCACAAATGCCTTGAGTGGTGATTCTTCTTGGTGCTTTAATAATATTTTCCAGCGGAACTGATTTTTTACCTTGGAAACGAAGGCAGGGCTAATGCCCAGTAGCTCACAGGGGGTAGTCATTTTTGTATTGCAGTATTCCATTATCGACCATAATTTTTGCAAGGCTAAAATAACAACCTTTTCCTCCGGGCCTGAAAGCATTACGCTAAATACATGTGAAAATGGAGGATACTGCATAGCCCGGCGCAGGACGATTTCATGGGAATAAAAGGCTTCGTAATCCCCATCTCTTGCAAGCCCAAGGGCATAATGCTCCGGATTATATGTTTGTATAAAAACGCGTCCATGTACCCCAAATGACCGCCCTGCCCTACCCGCCACCTGTGTAAGAAGCCCAAAAGTATATTCACCTGCTCGGAAATCCCCTGTAAAAAGCGATAAATCCGCCATAATCACACCAACCAATGTTACCCTGGGGAAATCCAAACCCTTTGCCACCATTTGTGTACCGATAAGAATCGAAGCTTCTCCCTTGCGGAATGCATCAAGAATCTTTGCATGACCATGCTTTTCCTTTGTGGTGTCCATATCCATCCGCAGTGTAACCGCTTCGGGGAATAGTGCTTGTATTTCCTCTTCGACCTTCTGGGTGCCTGCTCCAAACTGGCGTATATACACAGACTTACATGCAGGGCATTCGTTTGGCATCGCGAGCCCCTGCCCGCAATAGTGACATACCAACCGCCCATTACCCCGCCCCTGGTGATATGTATAGTTTACTCGGCAGTGGTCGCAGGACATTACAAAGCCACAGCTTCGACAGGACACAAATGAGGAATGTCCCCGCCGATTTAAAAATAAAATAGCCTGCTCGCCTTTAGCAAGATTATCTGCTAAAGCCTCACGGAAAGCCATTGAAAAAAGAGTGGGATTGCCCTGGGCAAGCTCCCGCCGCATATCAATTACATTGACCTCTGGAAAGGTCTGGTTTATACGGTCTGGCATTTTTATAAGGGAATATGAGGACCCCGCGTCACTGATTGACCGGGCATAGCTGTCAAGTGACGGTGTTGCTGAGCCAAGAACAACTGTTGCATTAGAAATTTCCCCACGCTTAATGGCAACAGCGCGGGCATCGTACTTGGGTGTGGTTTCGGAATGGTAACTATGCTCATGTTCTTCGTCTATTACTATTAATCCTAGATTTTTAAACGGCGCAAATACCGCAGACCTCGGACCGATTACCAGGCTGATTTCCCCATCCAGGGCTTGCCTCCATATCTGAAATCGCTCACCCACAGTTAGACGGCTATGTGTAACCGCAACTGCATCTCCGAATCGTACTCGGAATAGATTTACTATTTGCGGGGTAAGTGCAATTTCGGGTACTAGGACAATGACTTGTTTTCTCTGGGTCATGATATGAGCTATTGCGTGAAGATAGACTTCTGTTTTGCCGCTGCCTGTTACACCGTGTAATAGAATTGGTTTTTTTTCACCTGATAAGATTAAATCAACAGCGTTTTTCTGATTTGGTGTAAGCAAAACATTCGACGCTTCACCACTTAATGACCTCACTGGTTTTTTCCTGGTACCGGGGAAACGTCCATCTGCTTTGCTTGCCGGGATAATGCACCGTATACAGGCTGCTAAATTCGTGTAATATTTATCCTTCATCCAGAGTGCAAGAGCCAATGTTTCTGATGTCAGCACAGGATAGTCATCGCAAATGCTCAGCAGCGCTTTCACCTTACCGAGGGCTACATTCTCAGGCAGTTCATCTGAAAATCCAATTAAATATCCAAGCGTAGGCTTATTGCCCATACCAAAAGGTACCCAAACCCGTTGCCCAACTTGCGGCAACAACCCCTTGGGTACCTTATAATGAAAAAGTTTATCCACGTCTGCATGAACCACATCCACACAGATTAATGCGAAGTTACTCGTCTTCGTAGTCGTCATCTGAGCTATCGTCTGCCTCTTCATCCGGATACTGGGCGAAATCGTCCTTATCTTCTTCCGGACGCAAATCACTGTCCCCGAAACGCTCACGGAAAATAACCTCATCACTTACATGCTCGTCGTCATCATCGGTGCCATGAGTTACAGAACCGTAATCCTCTTTCATATCATCTCTTACATCAGATATATTTTGATAGCTAAACTGATCCGGACGACGCTCTAATGTACTTGAAAGCATTTCCTCCGGCACCTTGATATTAAGCTTTCCTTCGCCCATTTCCTTTACTGCAATGGAGACGGCTCTATCCGTTGGGGCATAGGTGAGAGGATTGGCTCCAGAGGTAATTTGCCGAGCGCGTTTTGCTGCCGCAAGTACTATTGTGTAGCGACTGGTGATTTTGCTGTCTACTAGCTCATTGGTATTAATAATGTCCATTAGTTCTGAATAAGAAGGTCTAAGCATGTTGGCTCCTTTAATTTATATAATATAGCTACGTTTGCCTCCCTCGCCGAAGCAAACAAACGGTTTTAATCGCGATGGTTATAGCTCATAGAATTTCATATCTATTTGGCTGCTTGCAAAATCATTTATTGTCTGCATATTGCGCTTGGGGCGTAATCGCTCAGCGTTTGCTATTGCGTCTACCTTAGCCACAGCTTCGGGCACTATATCGTTGATTACCAGGTAATCGTATTGGTTAATCAACGGAACTTCTTCCAGGGATTTTCTCAACCTGTCCTCAATGGTTACGGCATCTTCTGTGCCGCGGTTTGTTAGCCTGCGTTCTAGCTCCGTAAAGGTGGGTGGCATCAGGAAAACAAGAACCGCTTCTGGGAATTTTTCTTTTACCTGCAGTGCGCCGTTGACTTCGATTTCCAGTACTACGATTTTGCCATTTGCTATTTGCTCTTCAACATATGGTCTTGGCGTGCCATAGTAATTGCCTACATATGCAAAATGCTCCAACAGCTTATTTTCGGCTCGCATGTCTGCGAATTCGTCCTCGGTGATAAAGAAATAATCTCGCCCGTCTACCTCACCCGGTCTAGGCTTGCGCGTTGTTACGGAAATGGACACAGCATACCCCTTGGCTGGGTCAAGCTCCTTGACCACGGTTCCTTTTCCGGAGCCTGATGGCCCGGATATGATTACCAACATCCCTTCCACGCCTAGGCTACTCCGCTGTGTTTGTTATGGGTTCGTCTGGGCTTGTGAAGCGGTTAGCTATTGTCTCAGGTTGTAGAGCACTCAACACCAGATAGCCGCTGTCTGTGTAGATTACCGCACGTG